>WNFJ01263338.1_pt2 | contig 135765 bp, 113 predicted proteins | sample 5400461 | NCBI WGS metagenome assembly WNFJ01 (sample SAMN13153349, study PRJNA577476) | soil metagenome | isolation source: 115 cm saprolite on Douglas fir-dominated hillslope | place: USA:California | collected 2013-09-17
TGCCAGGCCCGCCGCTGGTGCGTGTCCAGGTCTTGATTTCGAGTTGCCACATGCCCGCGAAGAGGATGTGCGGATTGTTCGGATCCATTACGATGTCCGAGCATCCGGTGTTCTCGTCCACAAAGAGCACCTTGTTCCAGGTCTTACCGCCGTCGGTGCTGCGGAAGACGCCGCGTTCCGGCTGCGGGCCGTAGGCATGACCCAGGGCGCAGGCGAATATGGTATCCGGATCGCGCGGGTGAATCAGCACGCGGCCAATGCGGCCGGTTTTTTCGAGTCCCATGAGCGACCAGGTCTTGCCCGCATCGAGAGACTTGTAGATACCGGCGCCGACGGAGATATGGCTGCGGATGAATGTTTCGCCCGTCCCTGCCCAAATAATGTTGGGATCAGTCGCGGCGATGGCGAGCGAGCCGACCGAGGAGACTGGCTGGCCGTCGAAGATTGGATCCCAATGAACGCCGGCATCTGTGCTTTTGAAAATGCCGCCGGAGGCCGCACCCGCGTAATAAGTGTTGGTATCGCCGGGAACGCTCACCGCGGCGATGGTGCGGTTGCCGACGGGGCCGATGTAGCGGTAGCGGAGCTGGCTATAGACGTCGGGGCTGATTTGGGCGAATGCAAGGCTGGCTGCGGCGAACACAAGGAAACACGCTCTTCGGGACATGGATAAACACCTCATGGGTGGTTACTATATCAGCGCTGCGGGGCGGATTACAAGGGGCTTTGCTCGTTTCAAAGCCACGACAGTGAGCCGGAGTATAATGAGTATGCAGTGTCTACGATTGATACAGCGAAGTTGCGGGAACCGAAAGTTGATCCCCATCTGCATCCTGCCGGCGAGCGCGTCAAGGCGGCAGCCGAAGAGTTGGAGCGGGTCGGTATTGCCGATCATAAGGGTAGACGTATCCGCCGAGACTTGCCAAAAGACATGCAAGAGGGTGCGGAGCGCGACTTCGGCGGATAGGTGCGGCCCAAGGTTTTCATCGTCGCCGGTCCTCCCGGAGGCGGCAAATCGAGGGCGTTCCGGGTATCCGGGTTTGGCGTTGATTTCTTTAATGCCGACGATCATGCCGCAGCTTTGAACGAGGGATCCTACCTTAGTATTCCGCGTGCAGTTCGCATTCATGTAAATCGCCTCTTCGAGGCGTTCGTGCTGGATCATATTGAAAGGCGCGTCAGCTTCGCGTTCGAGACTACGCTGCGAAGCGAGATCACCTTTAACCAAGCCGATCTAGCGAGGGGAGTTGGCTTCGTGGCCGAAATGCGCTACATCGCTCTTCACACGTTCGGGATGCACCTGGCGAGAGTAAAGATGCGCGCAGACCAGGGCGGTCACAGCGCACCGGAGGCGGTCTTACGAAAGATATACGAATCAAGTATGAGTAATCTTGCGCGCGCCATCCGCGAGATGGATTTCATCCACGTCTACGACAACAGCGGTTGGGGTGTGCCTCCTACGTGATGTTGCAGGCTGAGAAGGGTGAGATCATATACCAAGCTCGGCGGATCCCGGGTTGGTTAGCCAAGGCGTTAAACCAGCACTAACTGGATTTTCGCTGCGGTCCACATTCCTAACCGGGACAAGTTGGAATCAAGAGCGATGCTCAAATACTCCCGGCGATCGGTGGTTCGCAGGTCGCGCCTCGCCGGTCCTCGCCCAGACGATGTTGTGACAGCGATGGCGAGCGAGCCGACCGAGGAGAGCGCTTCGGGGCGAATTACAAGAGCGGATGGCTAGGTTCACAACTTCGCCGAGCGATCCGGGTTCACGATGTTCAAAAGCTATCGGGGCTGCCTCATGTTCCGGTTTACGGGACTAGTAATGTTGAGGGGCTTCTTAGAGCGTTGTGGACTATACAATGTTTGAAGCACCGGTTCCATAAGATGGTGAAGTCCTCGACCATGCGGTCGCGATGTGTGTGCGTAGCCGGCTTGGCTCTCGGGGGAATGATTACTCGATTGCGCTCTCTAACCGCTGTTCTGGTTGTGTTTACGGCGATTCGCGCGCTGGCCTGTGGGATGGCTGTCGGGGGACTGGCTGCACTCGCGCAGTCGCCGCATCCGCCCGCTATTGCAGCCATATCCGTTTGCAGTCCCACCGGCGCCGGTGGACAGGGAAGCTGCCCGAGCGGCACGTTCGACACGCATCAGATCGTGCTCGGCCCGGGAGGCGGATCCGTCAACAAGAGCCCCTTAGGTGTGGGGGCGGCGCCTGATGAGCACTCGACAGTGTTTGCTCCGGGAACGCTTGGGACCAACCAGGATTATCTGTTTTTCTTGGCCAGCAGCGAAACAGGCCACGCCGCGATCGGGATGGCGGTGCTTTCCGGCGGCTCGGGACCGGGTAAGAGCGGCCAATGGACCCTGGATTTTCCCAGAGCCGATGGTTACGGTTCCTACCCGAGCGGTTTCGGTCAGGTGTTCAACCCCTCGACCAAGGGAGATGTCTGTCCGGCTGTGGCCGACGGCAACCCCGCGCATCAGGACCAGACATTCGATATGCATTACGCCGCCGCGGGTTCCATCGTGAAGGACCCCACGGCCGGTCCGGGCGCTCTGTTGATGGTTTACGAGGGAACCAACGCATGCATCGGCAATGCCGGTGGCCCATCACTGAGCAATTCAGACGATTACATCTCACTGGCCATTGCCACGTCGCTCGATGACGGTAAGAGCTGGCCGACGTATCGAGGCACTCCAACCTTCAACTTCGTCCCGCTTCCCGGTTTCAATCCGACTCAAGCTCCCAACGCTCCGATGGGCGCGCTCGGTCGGAACGTGTGCATGGGGAACGATTGCGGCACCACGCCGCCGGCCAGCTACGGGCGATATCCGGTGGTGACTCCGCCTACGTCGCTGGCTTCGCTCATGGCGGCGGCGAAACCTCTCACCGCCAAGTACGGTGAGGGGGAGATTTCGGGTTTCGTCGACGACGTTGCCGGGAACCCGAAAGCGTATCTTTACGTGAACTCGGGCGATGTGAGGGTTGCCCGCGCGCAACTCAACGGCGGCACTGCGCCGCTCACGTTCCTCAAATGGGACGGGCACGCTTTCGCCTCGCCCGGACTCGGGGGAGTGGAAACAAGCAGCTTGCCTGCCGGCCCGTTCGAGAACTGCGGGGCACCCGCGCAGAATCAATTCGGCAGTTCGATCAGTTACGTAGAGGACACGTAGCAATATTTGCTTACGTTCTTTTGCGACTCGCCCGGAGATCCGGCGCTGGGCCAGCGAGCGGGCGCTGCCCGCGGCGGGTCGTGGTTTTACTCCACCAGCTACGATCTTTCCGACCAGACGCAATGGACTGCGCCGCGGGAGATTGCGGGATCGTGGTCGGAGTTCGATCCATCCGGCGGGTGTCCCGACTACAAGGGGTACTATCCTACGTTCACGTCGCTGGGTAAGAGCGCCGGGCGTCTGTCGCTTACCGGATACGTATTCTATTCGTTTGGTTGCCAGGGGGAAGGCACGCCGGGCGGACGACAGTTTTCCACGCGCGCCTTCACCATTACGACTGCCCAGACGGCTGCGCCGCAGATCAATAGCGGCGGAATTGTCAACAATGCCAGCTATGCAGGGTCGGTGGCTGCTCCGGGCGAGATCGCCGCGATCTTCGGAACCAACTTGACGGACGGCACCTCTTGCCTGCCGCCCTCTTGCAATGCCACGTTTGGGAGCGATGGGAAGCTGAGTACCGCGATGGCGGGCGCGGAAGTCAGCGTGGACGGGACACCGGTGCCCATCTTCTACGCGACGCCGGGCCAGCTTGGTGTTCAGATCCCGTTCGAGCTGAGCGGCGCCTCGGCGATGGTGGTGATTTCCGTAGGCGGGCAGCGGAGTGCGCCCGCTACTATCAACTTGGGCACAGTGTCTCCTGGCATTTTTACGGCGACGGCGGATGGCAAAGGCGCGGGAGCGATCACACACGTTAACGGATCGGCGGTGACGGCGCAGAATCCGGCGCAGCCGGCAGAGCTGGTGATTTTCTATGCCACCGGGTTGGGACAAGTTGCACCCGCAGTGCCCACGGGCGAGTTGCCGGCGGGAGTGTCGAGCACGGTAGCGTCAGTCACGCTGAGCATTGGTGGAATCACTGTAGTTCCGGAATTTGCGGGCCTGGCAGGATGCTGTGTGAGATTGAATCAAATCAACGCGCGCATTCCCGTCGGCGTGAGCCACAACAACGCGGTATCTGTCGTGCTGAACATTGGTGGCAAGTCGTCGAACATGGCGACGCTTGCAGTGCAGTAGCGAACAGGAGGCACGGATGAGAGTTTTCTCGAAAATCTATTTGGCGATTTTGTGGATCGCTTCGACGGCGTGGGCGCAAAACAACGGTGTCGTCCTTACGTACATCCCCACCTCTTCGGTCAAGCTGGAACAGATCATCGGCGATTGCGACTGGCAGTACCTGGATTGGTCCTCCGGAAAGGGGACCTGTAAGCCAACCGCCAGCCAGACAGCCACACGATTCAAGATTCTCGGCAATGGCGAGGGCTACACCTTCGAAAACAACGGCAAGCTCTTGTTTCTTTCCGGCGACACCATGAGCGCAGACCCGAACACAAGTTTTCACGGCGGCGATCCCGTCGGTTTCAGCACCACCACCGATGGTGAGGCGCCCTTCCTGCTGAATTACTACACCGACAGCAATGGTTTGCCGCTATTTGTTTGCCGGGGATCGAACAGCCAGTGCGGCAACATCGCCACCGGGGGGGATGACATCCCGAACTCTGGGATCAGCCTTCCCGACGGCGTCTACCTCGTTTACCACAGCGGTAGCGATACCAGTTTGCCCAACCCTGCGGCCGTTCACGCTAACAACTATTCCGTGTTGATCAGCTTCGACGAGAACGCGAAGAGCTTTACTGCCGGGAGGACCATCTCAAAGTTGACGAACGGCGTGGGAGGGCATTTCATCATCACCTCACTGCATGCTTCAGGCCCGGATGTCTACATGTACGGAGTCGGGCTGTATCGCGCGTCGGACATCTATCTGTCCAAGACACCGGCCGCGACTTTCAAGTCGGGGATCGGCACGCAGTATTTTGCCGATTTGGTAAACGGGCAACCCACATGGACGAATTCGGAATCGGCCGCCGTTCCTGTGGTGCAGGACAATCCGCTTAATGGTCCGGCGTGGCCCAATGACAGCCCGAGCGTGGGAAAGATGTCCGTGACCTATTCCAGCGACTTGAACCTCTGGCTGATGACCTATGATGGAGGCCGCCAAAGCAACGCGACGACGGGGGTTTATTTCACGTACGCGACGCAGCCGTGGGGTCCGTGGGCCACACCGCAGCTCATTTTCAACAAAAAGCGCGATCACGCGCTGGGGGTGTTCATTCACGATCCCAGCATTGTTCCGGACCCGCCCGGCGATGGACTCCATGGCCCCCAAAACAATGACCCCTACACAACCCAGGGAGACGATGACGGCCCATTGATGATCGAACGCTTCACGAAGGTCTCCGGCAACACGCTGAAGATTTACTATGTGCTGGGGACCTGGAATCCCTATACGGTGGTGAAAATGCGGTCCGAGTTCACGATCGGTCATGCTGCCTCCATCAATGCCGGAGGAATCGTGAACAATGCCAGCTATGCTCCGTCTGTTGCACCAGGCCAGATTGCGGCGATCTTCGGAAGCAATTTGACCGATGGCGCGTCGTGCCTGCCGCCTTCCTGTAATCCGACGTTCGATAACAATGGCAAGCTGAACACGACTATGACCGGCGCTCAAGTCACCGTGAACAACACGCCGGTTCCGATTTTCTACGCGACGCCGGGTCAGCTTGGCGTCCAGATTCCATTCGAGCTGACGGGGACGTCGGCCACGGTCGTGGTTTCGGTTGGTGGGCAATCGAGCATGCCCGCGATGATCAACGTGACGCCGGTTTCGCCGGGCATTTTTACGGCAACGGCGGATGGCAAAGGTGCGGGAGCGATCACGCACGTGAACGGCGCTGCGGTCACCGCGCAGAATCCGGCGCAGCCGACCGAATTGGTGATTTTCTATGCCACGGGGTTGGGGCAAGTTGCACCTGCTGTGGCCACGGGCGCGCTGCCGGCGGGACTTTCGAACACAGTAGCGCCAGTCACGCTGAACATTGGTGGAATCACTGTAGTCCCCGAGTTTGCGGGCCTGGCAGGATGTTGTGTGGGGTTGAATCAAATCAACGCGCGCATTCCGGCCAGTGTGAACGCCGGCGATGCCGTGCCGGTGCTTTTGAACATCGGCGGCAAATCGTCCAACATGGCCAGCATCGCGGTGCGGTGACGCGTCACGACGCATTATCACTTTTTAACTCTGTTTTAATTGCTTCGAGCGGGTTCAGAGGTTAGAATCTGAGCTATGACTAAACCCCGAATTCTCTCTGCTGTTTTTGCTTCGATGCTCTTGGCCGGCGGGCTTGCAGTTGCCCAGAAACCCGTTCGCAACATTTCCGGCGCTCGCCATCCGAATCTCGCTGCCGCGCAACGATTGAGCCGGCAAGCTTGGGAAAAATGCGTGGCCGCCCAACAAGCCAATGAGTGGGACATGCAAGGTCACGCGCAAAAGGCCAAAGAGCTGCTGGATCAAGCCAATAACGAGTTGAAACAAGCGGCCGAAGCGGCCAATCGCAACGCAAAGTAAAATACGCGCAACTTTCAGGCGCACCGCGTGTTCTTCGTGGCGGTGAAGTGTGCTCCGACTCGAATTCTGCCGATGGCCTTCTGTCAAGCGCCTTCTTTCCGGCAGCGCGATCACAAGACTAGCAACGTTGAGGGTCCCCTGAGAGCGCCTCGGAATATAGAATATGTCAGACGCCCGTGCTCTACAGCGGCGAAAACGCGACTCCGTCGAACCACCTCAAAATCCTCCATTTTTTGGAGAGTAAACATGCGATCACGCTATCTGGTAGCCGTTCTGCTTGTGCTTGCGGCTGCTGCCTTCCTCGGCGGCAGACGTCTTCTCTACCCGGCCGTGTCTCTTCACGCGGCATCCCTCTCGGCGCCGCCGTCCGAGTCGTATCTGGTGATTCTGGGCGTTGGGGACACTAAAGACACTACATGGGATGGCTCGATCACCGCGACGGGTGCGGCCATCCTGAACGTGCAAGGCTGGCGATTTGGAGCGACGGACACGGTCACCGGTACTTCCTGGAAGACCTCCACCGTCACCACGCCTGCCATCAACCCGCCGGGGCCAGTGCAGGAAACCGGTGTCATCGTCACCATCTCCGTTCCAACCGGTCCCGTTACCTTTGACGTAAAGACCACTCAAGGTAACTTCAGCTTCTCCTCGCAAGACGTCCCGTTCGGCGTCAGCAAGTCATTCCTGAGCGGCAAAGCGATGGCGCTCCAAACAGCCAGCGGCTTGCAATTGACGTCTTCGGACGCGGACGAGGACTTCCCGTCCATGGCCGCATCGGACGACGACGTCTACGTCGCCTACACTAGTTTCGTTCACAGCAACCGCTCACTGGAGTTCGGTTTCGGCACAAATCAGCCCATCACCGATTTCAGATTCCTGGCGCGCCCTACTGGTTTCGATCAGGTGTTCCTCATGCACTATTCAAAATCGCAGCGCGTGTGGACCGGACCGTTTCCCGTAACCGACCCGGTGGAGGATGTTATGCGTACCGCGGTCGCGATCGATGGCCAGCGTCGCGCCTGGGTCATCTATTCGACGCAGCGCTCCGGCAATTTCGATCTCTATGCCCGCAGCGCCCGCGCCGACGGCACGATGTCAGCGGAAATCCAGTTAACCAGCGATCCCGGAACCGATCTCTTTCCGGTGGCGACGACCGACTCTTCCGGGCGGGTTTGGGTGGCGTGGCAAGGATTCCGGAACAACAATCTCGAGATCCTAGCCACCGCTCAGACCGGCGACACGTTCGCGCCGGAGGCTATTGTCTCGACATCGCCGGCCAGCGACTGGGATCCGGCCATCGCCGCGGCGCCCAACGGCGAAGTCGCCATTTCCTGGGACACCTACGATAAGGGCGATTACGATGTGTACCTGCGCCGCGTGCGATTCACCGATCAGATCGCCATGGACGATCCGATCCCGATCGCGGCGACGCCACGCTTCGAAGCGCGAAGCTCGCTGGCGTACGATTCGCAGAATCGGTTATGGATCGCTTACGAAGTTTCGGGCCCGCGGTGGGGCAAGGACTTCGGGACCTACGACACAACCGGCATCGCCCTCTATCAGAACCACACGATTCAGGTGGTGTGCCTGATCGGGAACGATCTCTACGCGACCGCGGACGACATCGCCAAGGTCCTGCCCGGCCAGCCGGCCTTCCAACTCTTCCTGCCATCCATCCCTGGCCCATATGATGTTCAACCCGACCCGAGTCTGGGAATGAACCGCAAGCCTGGTGATGACGCGGCGTTCAGCCCGCAAGGCAATAGTGGGCCCAAGAACAGCTTTCCGCGCCTGGCCACGGATTCCGACGGAACTGTGTACCTCTACTTCCGCGAGCTGGGAGGGCAAGGGTGGTCCTCTAGCCAAGCCACTAACGTCTCGGCAGGCTCGATCTGGGTCGGTGCGATGGTTTATTTCGACGGCAGCCAGTGGCGCGGGCCGGGAGTGCTGGCGCATTCGTCCGATTTCGCCGACAACCGGCCGTCCATCCTAGCGCTCTCTCCGGGACGCCTGTTGATTGCCCAGGCCACTGACCACCGGCTCTCGCCAGTGCCTGGTATGAAGCCGCCGGCGGCTGGAGTTAACGCGGACGTCTTCGCTCTTGAATTACCCGTCACGCGAACGCAGCAATCTCCGCAGTTAATCAAGATCGGTCCGGTGACGCCCGCGGCGCCGGATGCCGAGCATGCAGCCGAGGTTGCCGCCGCGGCGTTAAGCAACAGCTACCGGCCCACTGTGAACGGGCAGCAGTACCAGTTGGTACGCGGCGATTTCCACCGGCACACGGAGGTCTCCGTCGATGGCCGCAATGATGGCCCCCTGATCGACGCCTACCGGTACTACATCGACGCGGCCTCGCTTGGCTGGGCGGGTTGCTGCGATCACGATGACGGCCAGGGGGAATACTCGTGGTGGCTCATCCAGAAGTTCACGGACGCCTACTCGCTCGGCTCCAAGTTCGTCCCCATGTTCTATTACGAGCGCAGCGTCAACTATCCGGAGGGACACCGCAACGTCGTGTTTGTGCAGCGGGGAGTTCGTCCGCTGCCGCGGCTGCCGATATCGCCTGTCACTCCCTCGGCGCCCGCTCCCGATACGAACATGCTGTACAACTACCTGCATTTCTTTAACGGCCTAGCGGCTTCACACACCAGCGCGACCGACCAGGGAACGGATTGGCGCAACAACGACCCGCTGGTCGAACCCTTTGTCGAGATCTATCAAGGCGCGCGCCAGAACTACGAGATGCCCGGCGCGCCGAGAGACAATACGCCCACCGATTCCATCTCAGGATACGAAGCCGCCGGCTACGTTTCGAACGCCTTGGGCAAGGGTTACCAGTTTGCGTTCGAGGCGTCCAGCGACCATATCTCCACGCACATTTCCTACACCAACATCTGGGTGACCGCGCCAACCCGTGGGGCCATCATGGATGCGATGCGAAAGCGGCGGATGTACGGTTCCACCGACAATATTCTCGCGGACTTCCGCAGCGGCGGGCACTTCATGGGAGAATCCTTCACCACCAGCGCCCAGCCGGCGTTCACGGTGCGCTTATGGGGTACGGCGCAGTTCAAGACAGTGGTGGTGGTTAAGGACAACAATGTCGTTTATTCCACCAGCGGCGATCGTGTCGTGTCATTCACTTGGCAAGACACTACCGCACAGAAGGGCAAGACCAGTTACTACTATGTGCGTGGTCTTCAGACCGACGGGCAGATCGTCTGGGTCAGTCCGATGTGGGTGACTATGCAATGAAGATCTCGATCGTGTTGTTGCTGGCCGCCGCTCTTCAAGCGCAACCGTCGTTCCGCCCTTTGCATGTTTCTTCGGCGGGGATCATCCTGGATGATTCCGGCAAACCGGCGTTGCTTCGCGGGCTCAATCGCAGTGCCACCGGATCCGGGAATGCCGATGCCACGGCCACCGACGCGGAGTACGCCGCGCAGAACCAGTTGCTATCGATGAACCTAGTGCGGATTTTTGTCAACGCCGCGTGGTGGAGCAACAACGTGCAGGTTCCGATCGCCAATTTGAAATACCAGGACTACATCGACCAGCTCATTCAACGCGCCAAGAAGTACGGCAATTATGTGCTGATATTGAAGGCCGGGCAATTTCCCGACGCTCCCTGCGGCGCCGACGGCAAGAACTGCCCTTCGCCCAACCAGGGCGATGTGAACTGTCAAAAGGATACCTCTGTTTGCGCGGCGCAGGACACAACCGGCAACAACATCGACGCGGCGTTCACTTTTTGGGCCGCGTTCGCGCAAAAGTACACGGCGGATCCGGCGATTCTTTACGACACGTGGGAGGACATGCACGGCATCGACAGCAACACCTGGAGCAACGATCAGAACCAGTTGATCGCGGCAATCCGCATCTATGCCCCGCAGTCCGTGATCTTCGTCGAGGACACCGGCACGGTATTTGAATCCATCGTCGCCGGAACGCTGCCGGATCTGGTCTGGAGCAACATTGTCTGGAATTTTCACTTTTACTCCGGCCCCGCGGGCTCGTGCTCTGAACCGGCCGCTTCGCCCCGCATCGCCAACTGGCCGCAGAACTTCGATCCGCTGGTGAGCTTTGCGCAAAAGAACGGGCACGGCGCCGCCATCGCGGAATGGGGCGGCTGCAACGACGGCGAGCCGTACCACACCAACATCACGTCCTACGCCAAGGCGCATGCTGTGGCGTTGGTGTACTTCGACAGCAGCAACCTGATCGCGCAGTCCGGCGGCAGTTTTCAACTGACCGCTATGGGCTCGAAAGTGAAGGACGCCTATGCGGCGATCGGCTCGTCCGGACCAGGGATTGTAACCAGCGTTTCTTCCGCCGATGGAAATATCGCGACGCTGGCGCCGGAAGCCATCGCATCCGGATACGGAATCAATCTCGCGACCAGGACCGAGCAGGCCGCCACGATTCCACTGCCCCTGAACATTGCGGGAACCACCGTTCAAGTGGTCGACGCGAACGGCATTGCGCGCCTGGCGGAATTGTTCTACGTGTCGTCGTTGCAAGTGAATTATGAGGTACCGCCGGGAGTTGCGGCCGGGGCCGCTTCCGTAACGGTCTCGGTCAACGGCAACCCGGTGGCATTTGGCACTGCGCGCATCGCGGCAGTGTCCCCGGGACTTTACAGCGCAGATTCGAGCGGCAAGGGTGTCGCCGCTGCGGTCGTCTTTACACGGCATGCGAACGGGACTACGGCGCTCGCTTCCACGTTCCAGTGTTCTTCGAGCGGCTGCACGGCGGTTCCGATCGATCTTGGACTGGATAGCGACCTGGTAACGGTGGAGCTGTTCGGCACCGGAATCCGGAACCACAGTGGAACAGTCACGTGCAAGATCGGGTCGGCGACGCTGCCGGTCTCCTACGCGGGTCCGCAGTTCACCTACGTGGGGCTCGACCAGGTGAACGTCGATTTGCCGAAGTCGCTGCGCGGGGCGGGAAGCGTGAACGTTGCACTGACCGTGGATGGTCAGGCGGCGAACACGGTGACACTGACGTTTAAGTAGCCGCGCTACAATATCAATCAGCCCGATGACCAAACTCGAAGCCCGTGTAACCCAGCACGACCGCGAGATCGCCGCCATCCGCAAGCTCGTCCTGCAAGGCATGAAAATGCTTGTTAGAAACGAAGCACAGGTCAAAGAAAACGCAGCGCACATCAAGGCACTGTCCGCCACGGTAGACCGCTTCGTCCGTTCGCTCGAACGTGGCGTACCGAACGGCCACGGCAAAACCGATCTGCGCTGATTTCGACGGCGTCCCCTAACGCTTGATCCAAATCGGCGAACTCCACACCAACTGGCCGTCAGTCTGCTCGGCGCGCACGTAGTAATAGCTCTCGCCCGCAGGCGACGTGTTGTCCACGTATTCGAAACGTACGTCCTGTTGATTCGGACTCAGCTTGTGGATGTATTGGTTACTGCGGATGACGTCCACTTCTTTGATGGCCGCCGTCCCGATGATATGCGTCAGCAGGCGCGGATTTTGTTTCGAACCCACGATGTCGCCCATCAACGCGGTCCCTTCATCGGTTCCGGCGATGCGAAAATCCATCACGATCTGATCCGTGGCCGCGTACGTGTGGCGTTTGCGCATCGCGTCGAGTAAGCCCTGGCGCGTAAAAGTTTCTACCAGAATGCAAGCGTACGAAGTGTGCGTCGAGATGTGATCCGAACTCGACTGCACGCCTAGCTTGTAACCCTTGGCCCATGCGTTCCAGACGTACCCTTCCGTCCGCATGCCTTGATGAGCCTTGCCTGTTTCGGGAGTCGCCGCACGCAGCGCGCCCGCGTGCTCGTAGTTGGCTTCGTAGCCCTGATAGATTTCGACGAAAGGTTCGAGATCCGGGGCGTTGTCGCGCCAATCCGTGCCTTGTTCGGTGGCGGAAGTGTGCGAAGTCGTGATCCCGTTGGTCGACCTCAGGTAAGGATAAAGAATCGGGCCGGTGTTGTCCGCGCCTTTGATCTCGGGAGGCGCGATGCGCAGCACAGGCTGGCCGCGCTCGGCCCAAATCACGTTGCGATGCCCGTTCGGAAAAGGCACGCTGCGTTCGTAGCCGTAAAGCGGAACGAATCGATCCTTCATGTAGTAAAGATCGTTGGATTTCTGCGTGAGCCACCAGTTGTACTCGTCGTCCTGACCCATCTGGTGGTCGGAGACGAACCCGAAGTCAAAAGCGGCGGCGTCCAGCTCGTAACGATACAAGTCGTCGAGCATGCCATCGCCCGCGCCATCGCCCGATAATTCAGTATGCCGGTGCAAGTCGCCGCGGAGAATGCGATAGGTCTTTCCGTTGAGTGTGTAGCGGTAGGCGCGAATGCGGCGCGTGTCCGCGCGTTCGTTGGGATGCGGATTCGGTGCGCTGGCGGCAGCCGCCTCCATCACTCCGGTCGCGATCTTAGCCGGAGCGTCGTTCAGCGGCAAGCTGGTGGTGTATATCTCGAGGTCGCCATAGCGAACAGTCGGCCACACGCGATTATCCGTGGCCCACACGATCTTCGCTTCTCCGCCGGCCAGGGCGATACCGGTGCGCATGCTGTTGCGTCCGACGCTCGACGGCAAGGGAATGGCCGGCTCCCACCCATTGCCGCTCAGCGCTGTGACGAACGTCTCCCAGCGTCCGGTGTTCGACCAATAGTCGATGCGCGACATGGCTACGGACGTGCGCGCCCGCAGAGTCATGAGAAGGCGCGATCCGTCGCTGGCGAGTTGAGGCTGCTGGATGTATCGGCGGATCTCCGGCGGAACCGCATCTTCGACGCGGGCCGATAGCTCCCGCCACTCGGAGCCTCCTTCCAGCCGCGCCACGCGAATCCGGCGGTTCTTGTAAAGCACAGTGCCGCGCCGCTCGACGAGATAAGCGAAATCTTTGCCCCACAAAGGATCGCTCTCTTCCCACGCCACCACGGGCGTGCCGCCCACAATCGCGATGGATGGACGAGCGCAAAAGTTTTCGCCCTTAGTCACTCGCATCGTCGATCCACCCATTGGCCGCGCATAAATCTGATAGCTGCCGGACGCATAGGAATCCCAGGCCGCCCACAGTTTGTCGCCTTGATAGGCGAGCGCCGGAGTCCAGGCGTTCGAGCCGGCTTCGCTCACGCGCTGCTCATCGCTCCAGCGCTTGCCGTCCCACACTTTGACCAGCGCCGCGGACTCACCGTTGCGAAATCCCTGCCAGGCGAGCGCCACGCGACCGGATCCACCGGCAACCAGTCTCGGCCAGAGATTGGAACCGCTGTCGCGCGTCAACTGGGCGGGACGCGACCAGGTTCCACGCGCGTAGACGGTTTCAAAGAGCTGATAGGGGTCGCCGTCTTTGCGCGAATAGACGACGTGTACATTCCCACTGGAATCGACCGCGATGGACGGAGCAAAATGATCGCCGCGCCCGCTTACGTGATGCACCCGTCCGGCGCCGCTCACAACCACTTCATCCGCTTTATCGCGATAGACGGTCCAGGCGGTCCAGAGCGATCCGTCGGGCGCGACAGCCAGGGCGGGGAAGTCGGACGTCGTGCCGGATTCTGAAAGTTTGTGCTCCACCGGGAGCCGTTCGATGGCGGCGTTGCCTTCGAGTGCGTCCAAGCGCGTTCCCAAACGCAGGTTCGTGGTATCGAAGCTAAACGACCCTGCCGCCGACTCAAACGCGATGCGCGCAGCATCGCCGCCGCGCACCTGCACGATCAGTCCTTCGGGAATCAACCGCTGCGCATCGGGATCGCCCCAGTCCGTCACGCCGTACGGATGGTTGGTGCGCACCTGGTTCTCCAGCGGTCCTCGCTTGGTCCGGAAACGAAACGAGCCGTCGGCCGCGGCACGATCCTGCTGGGAGAAGCGGACGCCCTGCAGCGCCACCAATTCCGCGCCCGATACCGAGACCTTGCCGGTCCAATCCTTCGGCTCCGTATCCTTGATACCGGCCCAGATTCGAAACTGCGCCGTGTAAGCGGGAATGGTTTGGGACGAGACCGGAACGGGCTTGAGCAGACGATAAGTGAGGAGGGCCGTGAGTCCGATGAAAGCGACCCCCGCAACTCGGTGCAGCATCGTAAGCATTGTACAAGAATACAAGGAATACGAGGAAGACAAGGAAGACGGCGAGTGGGTGGTTGCGATATGCTATCAAACCATGAACCGCGTTTTCGTTCTTTTGCTCGCATTTGCTGTTCTGGCGCCCGGCGCCGTCGGCGTTCGGATTCTTCTCGGTGTTGGAAGCGAGACTGAAACCAGTTGGGACGGTGAAGTCACCGCTACCGGCGCAACCATCGCCGCAGTGGAACCCTGGCGATTCGATCAAGGCGACCGGATGCTGCCGGGTAATGCGTGGAAGATGAGTACGCATCGGGTCCGGCGATTCGCCGGCGCCGCGGCCGCGGGAACACAAGCCCCATTTGTGCCGAATGGTGTTCTGGTATTGCTTGATCGCGAAACCGAGAATGCGGAACTGAACGTGCGCACGGCGCAAGGCAATTTTTCGGTGGCGCTCAAGGACATTGCCTACGGCGGGCGGAAAACGGCGCTGGGCGGCAAGGCGCTGGTCGATCGTGTGCCCGCCTGGTCGCGCATTACGGATACTCCCGATGAGCAGGATTATCCTGCCGCCACAACCGACAAAGCCGGGAACGTCTGGCTGGCCTACGTCGAATTCCGGCACAACCCGGATCACGATCGCATACGCCTCACGCCCAACCAGTTCGACCTGATGACCGCAAAACCAGGCGGCGACCAGATTGTGTTGAAGCGTTACTCGAACGGAGCTTGGGGCGAAGCGATTCCCATCACGGCTCCCGGCGGCGATCTTTATCGCCCGGCCGTCGCCGTGGATGGAAAGGGCCGGCCGTGGGTATTTTGGTCCGCGAACGAGGCGGGCAATTTCGACATTTGGGGGCGCGTCGTAGAGAACGGAAAGCCTGGCGCGACGGTGCGAATTTCAAACGCTCCCGGCTCGGATATCGATGCGGCTGCCGCCACGGATTCGAGCGGCAACGTGTGGGTGGCCTGGCAGGGCTGGCGTAATGGCAAAGCATCCATTTTCGCCGCCAGCCAGCGCGGCAATGCATTCTCAGCGCCGATGACAGTGGCCAGTTCCAGCGGCAACGAATGGGACCCGGCCATCGCTGCCGATTCGGCCGGACACGTGAGCGTCGCATGGGATTCTTATCGCAACGGCAACTACGACGTATTTGTACGCACTGCAGCGGAGGGCAAGTGGGGCGCTGAAACCGCGGTCGCAGCCACGGCCGCATACCAGGCGTATCCGAGCATCGCCTACGATCCCGCCGGCACGTTGTGGATCGCGTACGAAGAGGGCGGCGAGCGCTGGGGCAAGAATTTCGGAGCCGACGATAGCAGCGGGCTGGCGCTGTATCAGGGCCGGGCGATTCGCTTGCGGGGCTTTACGCGAACCGGCGCCGTCGTCGAACCAGCCGCGGACATCGGCACGGCTCTGCCCGGATATCCAGCGACGCCGGAGCAGGCCACCAGCCGGCAATCCGAAGCGAACGACTGGATAACGGCCGATCCGAACGCCGCAAAAAATCGCAACGCGAACCAATCTACGCCGGCGCGGCGCGCACCGCGAAATACCGCGCCGCGGCTCACCATCGATTCTTCCGGGCGCATCTGGGTGGCCTGCCGGTCCGCATATCCGGTTTTCTGGACCAGCATCGGCACAGTGTGGACGGAGCACCTGGCATCCTACAGCGGATCGGCATGGACCGGCCCGCTATACCTGCATCACACCGACAACTTACTGGACAACCGGCCGGCGCTGGTTTCGGTGAAGGCCGGTGAGTTGCTTGTGCTCGGATCGTCCGACGGACGCCGGCAGTTTCATGCACTAACCTTTCTGCCGGGCCAACGTACCTTGCCGCAGGATGAGGAGCTACTCAAGGATCCGTACAATAACGATCTGTATGCGAGCCACGTATCGCTTGGGGCTGCCACGGCTGCGCCTGCCACAAAAAGCGTTGTCGTCGCTGCGTCCCCCGGCGTCGATCCGCGCGACAAGGCTGAGCAGGACTCCGTTGCGGCGATGCGCAAGTACCGCTTACAGACGCGCTACGGCAATCTCATGGTCTTGCGCGGTGAGTTCCATCGCCACAGCGAAATCTCCATGGATGGCGGCGGCGACGGCAGCATCATCGATCAATACCGCTATATGATCGACGGTTCCTATATGGATTGGGTCGGCTGCTGCGATCATGACAACGGCGCCGGGCGCGAATATAGCTGGTGGATTTCGCAGAAGCTCACCGACATTTTCTACTCGCCCAACAGATTCGTGCCGATGTTCAACTACGAGCGCAGCGTCCAGTATCCGGAAGGGCACCGCAATATTATCTTCGCGCAGCGAGGAATTCGGCCGCTGCCGCGGCTGCCCAAGACTGCGGACGCGCCCGAAGTCAGAGCCCCGGATACCGCCATGCTATACGCGTACCTCAAGAAATTCAATGGAATCGTGGCGTCGCACACCAGTGCCACTGGCATGGGCACCGATTGGCGCGACAACGATCCCGACTCCGAGCCGGCGGTCGAGATTTATCAGGGCGATCGTCAGAATTACGAAATGCCGGGCGCGCCGCGCTCCAGCAAAGCCGAGGATGCGATCGGCGGCTGGCGGCCCAAAGGCTTCGTCAACCTGGCGCTGGAGCGCGGCTACAAGATGTCATTCGAAGCAAGTTCCGATCACGTCTCCACGCACATGAGCTACTCGAATATCCTGGCGACGGCGCCGACGCGCGAAGCGCTGCTGGATGCCTTGAAAAAGCGGCATGTCTACGGTGCAACCGATGACATCCTGGCTGAATACCGCTGCGGCGATCACATCATGGGCGACGCGTTTTCGAGTGCCACGCCGCCGGTTTTCAAAGTGAAATTGTCGGGCACTGCGCCGTTCGCCAAGGTTGCCGTGGTCAAGGACAACGCCTACGTGTACTCCACGGAGCCCGGTCAAGCGAACGTGGAGTTCACCTGGCGCGACTCCAACCCGGTGAAGGGCAAGACTTCCTATTACTACGTCCGCGGCGAGCAGACCAATGGGGAGATCGTGTGGGTGTCGCCCATGTGGATCACGTATACGGGACAATAGGAACTAACCCGCACAGGCAAGAACGTCTGTTGCCACATTTATGGATTCTGAGCGTCGAGAGCGGATCCGCTACTTTGGCTTTGCCGGCATCGTCGGCATCCTGCTGCTGCTGAACCTTCTCGGCGTTTTCACCACGGTCTTCGGAATCGACACCGCCGCGATCCTGACCGTCCTCGGCGGCTACCGGATTTTCCGCAACTCCATCGCGGCGCTTCTTGCAGGTGTCATCTCGGCGGATCTCGCCATCTGCGTCGCGGTGGTAGCGGCGCTGTCCATCGGCCAATATCTAGCCGCGGCCGAAGCCATGTTCATCATGCTGCTTGGCGAGGGCCTGGAGGCTTACGCGGCCGGACGCACTTCGGCGGCGATCCATCGGTTCGTGGAGCGGATGCCGCGCCGCGCGCGATTGCTTCGCGGCGGGCTAGAGGTCGAGGTGGATGCGGCGACGCTGGCGCCGGGCGACGAAATCGTGGTCCGCGCGGGCGAGCGCATCGCTGCCGACGGCGCGATCTCGCTGGGCGTTTCGAGCATAGATGAAAGCACCATCACCGGCGAGCCGCTGCCGCGCGATAAACAGCCCGGCGACGAGGTTTTCTCCGGCACTTTGAACGGCAACGGCCTGCTGCATGTCTCGGTGACTCGCGCGGGCGAAGAAACCACGCTTTCTCGCGTGATCCGATTGGTCCAAGAAGCGAGCGAGCAGCGCGCGCCAGTGGAACGGCTCGCCGACCGCTTCGCGCGCTACTTCCTGCCAGCACTGCTGCTCGCCGCGGCGCTCACCTTCTACTTCTCGCGCGACTGGCTGCGAACCGTGGCCGTGCTGCTGGTGGCTTGTCCGTGCGCGCTGATTCTAGCGACGCCGACCGCAATGGTCGCGGCCATCGGCGGCTTGGCGCGCCGCGGCATTCTCGTTCGAGGCGGCACCGTGTTGCAGCAAGCCGCCAAAATCGACACCGTGCTGTTCGACAAAACGGGAACGGTTACGGAGGGCCGTTTCGAAGTTGTGCGCATCCTGCCGTCCGGACGAAGCGAGCAGGAATTGCTACAGCTTGCGGCGGCGGCGGAAAGCGGATCGGATCACGTACTGGCCCGAGTGATCCAGGAAGAAGCCGCGCAACGAGGTTTGGCGGCATTGGATGCGCAGCAAGCCGGCGTGCTGCCGGGGCGCGGCGCTGAATGCATTGTCAACAACGAGCCGGTTCGCGCGGGGAACGCCGCCTTTCTTTCCGAATTTGGCATCCGTGGATTTGACCCGTTGATCGAAGAGGCGGACCGGCTGGGAGCAACCACTGTCCTGGTTGCCGCTGGCGATCACCTGGCTGGTGCGATTCTGCTGAGAGACCGCATTCGCGAGGGCGCGCGCGAGGCAGTCGAAGGACTCACCGAATTGGGGGTTACCCGCCAGGTTATGCTCACGGGCGACCGGCGGCGCGCCGCCGAAGCAGTTGCTCGCGAGGTCGGGATTCCAATCGTCGAGGCTGAGCTGCTGCCCGAGGAGAAACTCGATCACGTGCGCCGCTGGATGGCGCAGGGCAACCAAGTGGCGATGACGGGCGATGGCATCAACGATGCGCCCGCGCTCGCGGCAGCCAATGTTGGAATCGCAGTCGCTGGCGCCAGCGACATCACTGCCGAGGCCGCCGACGTCGTCTACCTGGGCCATTCGCTCGAGAAGCTGCCGAAGCTCTTTGAAGTGAGCCGCAAGGCAGTCGCCACCGCATGGCAAAACATTATTTTGTTCGCCGGCGTGGTCAACCTGGCCGCGGTCGGTCTTGCCGCAACCGGTGTCATCGGGCCGCTGGGCGCGGCGTTCACGCACCAGCTCTCTTCCTTCTTCGTGATGCTGAATTCGCTGCGGCTGCTGCGAATTGAACGCACGGGTCCGCGACGCTGGCGCTTCGCGCTGCCGCCCGCTGTGCAGACTGCCTGGACCCGTCTGCGGCATTCGATGGACGCCTTCGATGCCCGCGATGTATTCATGCGCCTCGTCGATCGGCGGCGCGAGCTGGCCCGTCCGGTCCTGCTCGGCGTGCTGGCTCTGATCGTACTCAACGGATTCTACACACTCCGCCCCGACGAGGTGGGCGTCATCGAGCGATTCGGCCGTAAAATTCCGCCGCTCGGCGAGCCCGGTTTGCATTACAAGATGCCATGGCCCATCGAAAAACTGACGCGTATGCAGGCGCGCCGCGTGCGCACCGTCGAGATCGGCTTCCGGTCGTCGGCGGGCGCATCATCTTCTTCCGAGCCGCTCACCTATGAGTGGAACGTCCAGCATCGCTCCGGGCGCTTCCAAAGCAGGCCGGAAGAATCGCTGATGCTCACCGGCGATCTGAATATGATCGAGGTGACAGCCGTGATCCACTATCGGGTACGGAAACCTGACGATTTCCTGTTCCGGCAAATGGACGGAGATGCGACGGTTCGGACGGCGGCAGAGTCGATCCTGCAATTGGTCACTACCACGACGCCGCTCGACAATATCCTGACTTCCGAGCGCCAGGCTCTGGAATCGCGCATCAGCAGTGAGCTGCAGGCCCGGCTGGATCATTATGAGGCCGGAGTGGAAGTGCTCGGCGCGCGATTGCTTGATGTTCATCCGTCGGTGGAAGTGGTGGATGCGTTCCGCGAGGTGTCCGCGGCGTTTGAGGAAAAAAACCGGCTGATTAATGAGTCCGAAGGATACCGTAACGAACAAGTGGCGCTGGCGCGTGGCAACGCAGAGGCGAGAGTCGTGGGAGCCGACGGCTACTCGCTCGGCCGCAAGAATCGCTCCGAGGGCGATGCCGGCCGTTTTCGCCAGAGCGAGGAGGCTTTCCGCGCGGCGCCGGCGCTCACCGAAACGCGGCTGTATCTGGAATCGATGGAACAGATTCTGCCTGGTAAACGCAAGATGATCGTCGATTCGAGCAAGGGGCGCCGATCGCTGTTTTTGATCGAGGACGGCGTGGAGCTGACTCCGGCCGCCGTTCCGTCGATCGCGCCGGAGAGAGTCCGGCCGCCCGATTAATAAGGATGGTTTTCATGAATCTCGAAAAATACAAACGTTATTTTCCAGCGGCGGGCGCGCTCGCGCTGCTCGTCTTGGGCTGGCTGACGCTCTACTCGGTGCGCGAGACGCAGTTCGTGCTGATCACGCAGTTCGGCCGGCCTCTGTACACCGTGACGGATGCCGGATTGCACGCCAAGTGGTTCTTCCAGAGCTCGAACTACTTCGACCGGCGCCTGCGTATCTACAACCCGCGTCCCTCGGAATTCCTGACGCACGACAAAAAGAATCTGGTGATCGAAAGCTACGTGGCGTGGCGCATTCAGGACCCGAAGCGTTTTGTCGAGACGGTCGGCGATCCGGGCGCGGCTGAAATGCGATTGCACGATATCGTTTGGTCGGGACTGTCGGCTGCCTTGGGCACGCACGACCTCGACTCGCTGATCGCTCCCAATGCAGCGACCGTTCAGGCCGGTTCTCTGCTGGATGGTCTTACCGCGATGACCGATCGTGCGGCGCTGGAACGCTATGGCATTCAGGTGATCGACGTTCGCATGAAGCGTTTGAACCTGCCGGAGCAGAATAAACAGAGCGTGTACGCGCGTATGCGTGCGGAACGCGAACGGATTGCACGCCAGTACCGGGCGGAAGGCGAGGAACAGGCGCTCCGCATTCGCGCCGACGCGGACCGGCAAAAAGAAGAGATCCTGTCGGCGGCTTACAAAGAGGCCGAGAAAGTCAAGGGCGAGGGCGATGCGCAGGCCACGCGGACCTACAGCGCCGCGTACTCCAAGAATCCGCGTTTTTATAAACTGATGCGCACTCTCGAGTCGTACAAGAAGATCTTCGACGACAAGACCACGGCGATTCTCAGCTCGGATTCGGAGCTGCTGCGCATCATGATGCGAGGCGAGAACGGCGCGAAGTAAATGCAAGCAGTAGCACAACCCGAGCTGGCGCCAGCCGCTCCGCCGCGGCCCAAAGCGCGCATGCGCCAATGGATTACCGCCGCCGTTGCTGTGTGGCTCCTCACTGGCGTTTACATCGTCAATACGCAACAGCAGGCCGTGGTGACGCGCTTCGGGGCGGTGGTGGAACCGCGCGTGTTGCCCGGGATCCACATCGCGCTGCCGTGGCCCATCGATCGCGTGGCCAGGTTGAAGGTGCAGCAACTCCAGCGGCTGGTGGTTGGCGGTGATGCTTCCGAGACCGTTGTGGGCCGGTCGCAGCCGCTGCGTTCGCAGTTCCTGACCGGCGACCAGAACATCATCAGCCTGCGCGTGGTGGTGCAATATTCGGTCGGTGCTCCGGTGGATTATCTTTTCCGGACCGATAACGTCGCGCAAGTGGTTAGCATGGCGGTGGAAACAGCCATCGCTCAGAGAATCACCGCGCGAAGCGTGGACGATATTCTCACCAGCGGCAAAGCAGCCATTCAAGATGACGTGCGCGCAGCCGCGCAACGGCTGCTGGACGAATATCGAGCGGGTGTTCTTCTTTCGACAATTAACATCGACGGCGTCACGCCCCCGCCCGAGGCCGCCGATGCTTTCCGCGACGTAGCCAGCGCGCGCGCGGATTCAGCGCGCATCGTGAGCGAGGCGCAAGGATACGCCAATGATTTGATTCCGCGGGCTCGCGGTGAAGCGCAACAGCTTACCGAAGCGGCTGGAGGCTATCGCCAGCGCAAGATCGACGAGGCTCAGGGCGATGCCGCGCGCTTCACGCAAGTGGCCGCCGAGTACGCCAAGGCCAGCGAGGTGAACGGCCAGCGGCTTTATCTCGAAACCATGGAAACGATTCTTCCGAAGATCAAGAAGCTCGTACTGGACAATAGGGGCAATCTGGATCTGACGATTGTTCGGAAGGGAGAGAAGTGAGTTGGTGGCTGGTGATTAGTAGCTGGTGGCTGGTGACCGGTTAACAGTGACCCATCCCCTAGCTCTCGAGCTCTCCAGCCGGAAGGTCGTCTGCGTAACACCACATCCAAGTCTCTCCAGGCTCGATCGAGCGGATCAGCGGATGCCCGACAGACTGGAAGTGCTTGGTCGCGTGCTTGTTCTTTGAAGAATCGCAGCAGCCCACGTGACCACAGATCAAGCACAGCCGCAAATGCATCCAGCGATCGCCGGTCTTAACGCATTCCTCGCAGACGTGCTTGTTCGTCGTCGTGACCTTGACTTGGTCCAGATGCGTGCATTGTCGTGGCATTTTAGGATCTCTCCAGCGCCGCCCGATCCCACTTCCCCAAATTCGCAGCAGCCTCGTACGTGCTTTGCAAGAACTCCATCAGCACGTCTCGCGGAGATTCAGTGGTGCGGACGTCATCGTACATCAATACGAACAGCGACATACCCGGATGATAGAAAGCCCCTTCGGGACGGACTCTTTGCGTCTTGAAGTCGGCCGGCTCGGGCGCCGCGTAGGCAAAGAAAGCAGGACCTTTGATTTCCCCACTGCCGGGCCAGAAACCCGCGCTGCTGCATTCGTGCGAATAGCCCTCGCGCGTGATGCCGTCGGCCCCCGGACGCTCCGGCGCGCGGCGTCCCGAGAAACGCGTCACTGCCAGATCGAAGCTTCCCCAAAAGAAATGCACCGGACTGCACTTGCCGATGAAGCGCGAGCGAAAATCTTTGAAGACGCCATCCACCGACACCAAAATGCGCCAGAACCGCTGCGCAAGTTCTGGGTCGTAGGACTTGTGCCCATGATCCTCGGCGAACGAAATGCGGTTCGGCACCTCGTCCGGCCGGGCATGAATAAGCACGTCGATGCCTATGGAGTGCAAGGTGGCCATGACCTCTTGATAGAAGTCGGCTACCGAGCGTGGCGCGAGTCTGATAATCTTTACGACGCCATCGCTAGTCTCGATCAGAAGTACATGATCGATGAAATCAAACCGCATCTCAAACACTCGCGAGCCATGAGGGATGGGCGAGGTCGTGAGGCCCCGCGCGGTCACGTACAGCGTGACATTCCACCAATGATTCAACAGCGGAGTCTGCGCCATGCGAATCTTGCCTACGATCTGCGTCCACATGTGCAGCGTGGCGCGAGTATCTTCCCACGCTTCCAGCGGCAATTCCGGCCAAGCCCGGTCTGTTTCGCTCATTTCTCAATTCTACGCTGCCCGTAAAAACTTCCAGTGACATGCTCATCTAACCTCGGCCAACCATCTGCTTCTTAAGCAAGAACAAGATTGGAAGCCCAACTGCAAGAGCCCGGTTGTTGGAGGTGTAGTCCGTGTTTACCAGAACAACGAAGTTGATGCTCTCATCGGCGGCTCTAACCGCGATGCTAATTCCGGCGCCCATGGCAGCCAGCACTCAGCCAGAATATACGCCCGTGGTGGCGCGGCGTCATTCTGGATACCGCACTCATTACGTCGTGAAGCGGCGGAGCAAAAAGAAGTCGGCGGCGATCGTGGCCGGCAGCGCAGGCACAGGAGCGGCCATCGGCGCGCTGGCGGGCGGCGGTAAAGGCGCGGGAATCGGCGCGATTGCGGGTGGAGCGGCTGGTTTCATTTACGATCGCAAGACGCATAAGAAGATCGTGCGCCAATAGATGTTTGCCACAGCCACACTGCTGCTCGTGTTCCTGATTGGGGCTCCGCAAACTCTCCCGGCCAGCGTCAGGCGAACTGTCAGCGTGAAGCGAAGCATTCCACGCAGCAAACCGGTCCCGTCCTTTGACGCAGCAGCGGTGAACGACACGCAAACCCAGGAGGCTATCGGTCCGAGCGCCGCAGGTTCCGCTGTCGTCCGCCTGCAGATCCGGCTCGATCGGGCGCATTTCTCCCCCGGAGAGATCGACGGACACTACGGCGACAATCTGCGCGTCGCGCTGGCCGGTTATCAGGCGGCGCACCAGCTTCAGCCGACCGGCATCGGCGATCGGGACACTTGGCAATCGCTCAATAGAGACACTGCGCCGGCTCTTGTGCAATACACCATCGCGCCGGACGACGTTGCAGGCCCATTCGAACCGGTCCCGGCCGATATCATGGCGCAGGCCAAATTGAAGTTCCTGGGATACGAATCCCCGCAGGAGGAATTGGGCGAGCGCTTCCACATCAGTCCAAAACTGCTGGCCCAACTGAATCCATCGAGCGATCTTACGAGAGCCGGTGAACAGATTCTCGTGCCGAATGTGCAGCGCCAATTCATCGTCCCGGCTGCCAGGGTGGTCGTATCCAAAATCAACCGTACGGTGTCGGCGTTGGCAGCGGATGGAACAGTGCTGGCGCTATATCCCGCCACGATGGGAAGTGAGCACGATCCGCTGCCGATCGGCGACTGGAAGATTACCGTCGTGCAGCAGAATCCTGCCTTCAACTACAATCCGGATCTCTTCTGGGACGCAAAGCCGGAAGACGCCAAAGCGCGCATCAAGCCCGGGCCCAACAATCCGGTCGGCGTGGTCTGGATCGGCTTGTCCAAAGAACACTACGGGATTCATGGGACGCCGGAGCCGGGCCACATCGGCCACACCGAATCGCACGGTTGCATCCGGTTGACCAATTGGGACGCAGCCGAACTCGCCAAGATGGTGAAGCCTGGCGTTCCCGCGATTCTCCAGGAGTAGAGGCATGCGCGCGAGCATCGCAATAATCCTGCTGGTGAGCGTCAGCGTGGTCCTGCTATGGGCTTTCGTCGTAGTTCCGGATTCCCGCCGGATGGTCCCCCCCATCGCAGGATTGACCGCGAAGGACCTCTACGATTCGTTCGAACAACAGCGGGACGGCAAACGTCATGAGGCCATCGACATCATGGCGACACGTGGCACGCCGGTCCGTGCCGTCGTGGATGGTGTGATCCAGAAGCTTTTCTTGAGCAAACCTGGCGGCAACACCATTTATCTTTTCGACGACGCGCGGCAATATTCTTATTACTACGCGCATCTCGATCGCTATACGCCGGGCCTGCGAGAAAGCATTCACGTATCGCGAGGCGAAGTGATCGGCTTCGTCGGATCGTCGGGCAACGCGAACCCGGCTGCGCCTCATCTGCACTTCATGATTTATCTTCTCGGACCCGAGAAGCGTTGGTGGCAAGGTACACCCATCAATCCTTATCCCGTCCTGATGCAGGTCGTGCAGCGCTAGCATCCACTCCCTTTATGGTCGTGGCTCAGTAACTCCTACTGAGCCGCGCGCGTTAGCAAGCGGTACGATTGGCTTTATGGACCTCAGGGCAATCTGGGAACAGCACACCGCGCATGAATTCGCCACGCGCGACACCGAAGCCACGCTCGACACTATGGTCAACGATGCGTATGTCAATCACATTCCGGTGATGACGGGCGGCCGCGGCAAGGACGAATTGCGCCGCTTTTATTCCACCGACTTTATTCCCCGCATGCCGCCCGACACCACGCTGACGCCGGTCTCGCGCACCATCGGAGTGGACCAGCTTGTCGACGAAATGATCTTCTCCTTCACGCACACCGTCGAGATGCCCTGGATGTTGCCGGGCGTCGCGCCCACCAACAAGCGCGTGGAAGTGCCGCTTGTGGTGATCGTGCATTTTCGCGACGGCAAACTCGCGCACGAGCACATCTATTGGGACCAGGCGTCGGTCTTGAAACAGATCGGCCTGCTGACGGACCCGAAGTTGCCAGTTCACGGGGCCGAAACGGCACGAAAAGTGCTCGGCCATACCTTTTGAAGATTCGCACGTCTAACACTGCAATGAAACCGGCTCTGGCATGGGCGATGATTGTGGCGCTGCTGAGCGTGACCGGTGTGTGTCCCTTGCTGGCCAGCTCCATGCCGTCGCCAGCGTCCTGTTGCCCTCATTCGAAAGCACATCGCGTGCCTTGCAGCGAAAGTGCCGCTACCAACTGCCCCTACGTGCTGCTCGAGAAGGCGAAATCAGAACGCGAATTGGCAACGTTCAGCTTTGCGGCTACTACGAACGTCACGCCTGCGAGGATTCACCCACCCACCCAGGCACATTCGCGCATCGATCCGCAGTATTACGCGGACTCCTCGGATTCCTATCTGTTTCTTCGTATTCTCCGGCTCTGAGATCCAGCGGCTCTACCAACTGGCCTTACAGAGTTCAAGAAAACTTCAGAAAAGGAGAATTGAAATGAAAACGCTTACTAAAGTTGTGGCCAGCCTGGGGCTGTTGATGGCGCTTGCGATCGCAGCCGGCGGATCCTTGATAGCGGCGGATAGCTGCTGCGATCCGGATTCGTGCTGCAACGGCGCTTGCCACTGTCCCTGCTGCCAGAAGTAAGAGGTAGCACAGGCTTCAGCCTGCGACGGTGTGGGAGGCGCGAGCCTCCCACATCTTCGATCAGTGAAAAATCCGCTTCGGGATCATGGCGTGCACGCCCTTGTTCCCATCCACCAGTTGCGTGATACAGAAATCCACGGCGACGCTCGCGAGCATGTACGCATCCTCGCGGCTCAGGTGCTTCTCACTGGCCAGAAAATCGATGGTCTCCCGGATGGCCAGCCGGGTCGCTTCCGAGAGGTCTTCATGCAGGCCCATGGCGATGAAATGAGTCGGCGTCTCGGCGCGCGGCCACTTCAAGTGCATGTCCTTGCGAACCACAAACTGGAACGTGCCGGTGAGCTGCGTCTCGAGTGCCGTGATGTCCACTTCGCCATCGCCTTGCCCCGCGTGCCCGTCGCCCACTTCAAACAACGCGCCCTTGGTGTGCACCGGAATGTACAGTGTGGTTCCTTCCACAAGATCCTTGTTGTCGAGATTGCCGGCGTGAATCCACGGCGGCGCGCTGTTGATCCGCCCGTTGGCCTCCGGCGGCGCGACGCCCATGCTGCCGAAGAACGGATGCAGCGGGATCTCCACTGAATCGGCGAAGCGCGCCACCATCCGCGTGCGGTCCAGGGGGATGATCTTGGTTTTCGCAAACGGGAAATCGTCGGGAAGAAAACCCGCGCCTGGACGAAAGCTGTTGTACGCAAACGGCGCGGTCAGCTCAGTCTTGAGAATTCTGACTTCGAGCACGTCGCCCGGCTCGGAGCCTTCGATGTAAATGGGTCCCGTGAGAATGTGGCCGCCAGGCCCGCGATCCGTGACCTCCTTGTAAATCGCGCGCAACGCATCGGGAATCTGACTGGCTGGCGCGCCGGCCGCTTCCAGCCGCGACGGGCTTCCCGACACGGTCTCAATTCGTACCGTGTCGGAGGAATGAATCGTCAACACAGGCTTCGCCGACGCCGCGTAGTAGCCCCACACGATGGTCTTCGGAGTCGCTTTCAATTCAAAGTTTTCGGCGCAGCACCACGGAGCAGTGCTGATGAGGCAGAATAATAGGAGTCGCTTCATACTTGTCTGCTGATGATAGCAACTAAACGGAGGTAACGTCGTGCTTCTGCTCTTTGGACCGCCCGGTAGCGGCAAAGGGACGCAGTCGCGTCTGATCACAAACTGGCTTGCGATACCTGCCATCTCCACTGGTGAAATGTTGCGGGCGGAGATGCAGGCCGGCACGACGCTGGGCGAAGCAGCGCGCTCCATCGTAACCAGCGGCGGGCTTGTGGGCGACGATCTCGTCAACGAGATGCTCAAGCACCGGATTTCGCAGCCCGACTGCGCACGCGGATTTCTGCTCGACGGCTACCCGCGCACCGTGGCCCAGGTGGAGTTTCTCGATGGTTTGATTGCGGAGCGAAATTTGCCGAAACCGGTTATCCTTCATCTCGACGTGCCATTGGACGCGTTGCTGGGACGGTTGACGTCGCGCCGCCAATGCCCGTCGTGCCAAAGGATCTACAATCTGCTGCACGAGCCTCCGCGAAACGCAGACGTCTGCGATGACGATGGGACCGCGCTCATTACTCGCAAGGACGATCAGGAGGATGTTGTGCGCGAGCGCCTCCGCACCTACGACGAGCTGACACGCCCGGTGGTGGCGCACTACCAGGACCGCGACACTTACTATCAGATCCGCGGCGATCGCTCGCCCGCGTACATCTTCGAGGAGATCACGGGAATCCTGGAGCCCCTCATCCAAAAAGACGCAAGGTGGCACAGGCTTCAGCCTGTCAGGCCTACCGGATAAACTCCCGAATATATCCGTTGACCTCGGCCGGCTTCTCGTGGATCACCCAGTGCGACCCCTCTGCGATGCGCTTAACTGTCAACTGCGGCACGAATTGATCCAGCCCTTCCAAATTTCCAGTCAGCAGCGCGGTGTCCTTCTCTCCCCAGATCAGCAGCGTCGGAACCTTCACGGTCAGCGCCGCGGGATCAACCGCGAAGTTACCCGTCGAGCTCTGCTTGCTGTCGGGCGAGGGCGGACCGACCCGATTGGCGCGATAGTAGTTGAGACCTCCAGTCAGCGCCCCCGGCTGTGACCAGGCCTTGATGTACGCCGCCTTGTCGTCTTCGGTGAACACGCCGCTCTTCAGTCCGGCGCCAAGCACAGCGTTCACCAGCCCTGCATAATTGTTTCCCGACAGGAACTCCTCCGCCTTCTCGCTACGAAACATCAGCATGTACTGGCTGGCCTTCTGCTGCGCCGGATCCGACGACAGTAAACGCGCGAATATCCCCGGATGTGGCGCGTTCACGATCACCAGTTTTTCCAAATAGTCGGGATGAGCGATGGCGAACGACCATGCGACAGCGCCGCCCCAGTCGTGCCCCACCAGCACAAACTTCTTGCCGCGCGAAAAATGATCCGCCAGCCCGCGAACTTCTTCCACGAGATTGCTCATGCGGTACTGATCGAGTTCCGCGGGCTTGTCGGAAAGGTTGTAACCGCGCAGGTCGGGCGCCACCGCCTGATGATCCTTTCCGAACTCAGCGAGCTGGTTCTTCCACTCGTACCAGAACTCCGGAAATCCATGAAGAAAGAGAATCAGGGGACCCTTGCCGGCAGTCACGTAGTGCAGGCGCAATCCATTCACTTTTACGTACTTGTCTTTGAGCATCGGCTTCTCCTTACTGGCGGCGAGGCCGCTCGAGATGAGGAAACCGGCCAGCAGCAGTGCGCACGCGCATCGATGGGGCATGTTGGAAGACTATGTCTTTTCGCCAACGGAAGTCAACTTAGTATCCGTTTCAGAAGTCTATTCACGCATCGAGAAACCGCTCGCTTACGCGCGCGGCTCCGTTCAGAGCCGCGACCGTGAGGGAGTGGTCGGACCGGAATATCCGACGGCACTCCTGAAACGGCATACTAAGGCTCGGGAATCGCGACCAAATTGGCGTGCCGCCACAGGCGCTCCAGGTCGTAATACGCGCGCGCCTTCTCGGAGAACACGTGGATCAAATAGTCCCCGTAGTCCGCCAGCACCCATTCGGCGTTCCCGAATCCTTCCACGCTGACCGGATGCTCGCCGCGATCCGCAAGCTTTTGGCCGATTTCTTCAGCGATGGCCTGGATCTGTTTCGGATTGCCTCCGCTGCATATGACGAAGAAGTCGGCGAAGGACGTGACTTCGCGCAAATCCAGCACGCGGATGTCGATTGCTTTTTTCGCTTCAGCGGCGCGGACTGCGGTAAGCCAAGGCGGGGTGGTTAGCGTTGCTGCGGTGTGCTGAACAGCGGTGTTTCTTGGCTCTCGGATAGCTCGGTGAATCTCCTATTGGTATGGTACACTGAAATTACCAATGCGACAATTGTGTCTTCCATTGTTGGCACTGGGCGCGCTGGCACTTTTCGGCCAGACTCAGGCTCCGAACCCAGCCGAAACACCTGCAAACAAACGGATTGAGCTGGCCAAGCAGGAACTGGACAAAGTCACGAATCTGGTCCAGGCGGGCGCCCTTCCGCGCATACGGCTGGAGCAGGCCGAACAGGATGTCGCCGACGCCCAGGACGATGCAATCCTGGAGCGCACCTTGTACGGCGACCTGCCCGCAAAGGACGTCAACGATCAATTAATCGACGAAATGGTTGCCGCTGCCCAACGACGAGTCGAGCGCCAGCAGACCAGAGTGAATCAGGCCCGGAAGCTTGTCGTCGATGGAATCGCGCCGCAGTCTTCGCTCACGCCTCTCGAAGAAGAGCTGGCGATCCGGCGGATGAATCTCAATCTGGCGCATTCCCGCGCTCACCTGATGAACGAACTAGCGGCGCTCGAAAAGATCGAAAAGTCGATGAACGACGTCCAGACCGCGACGCATATCGAGTATCGCGACTTCTTCGGCAAAGGCATGGAGCATTACGAAGGCAGCGGAATCTTTCAGGCGTCGCGGGATTTGAAGCCGCTGGTGTTGGCGTTTGAGAAGAAGTTCGATCGTCCGCTTCCGATCAGCGCCGAGGGAGAGACTAGCTTGCACCGCGCTATGGGATTGGACCACACCGGCCGCATCGACGTGGCTCTCAATCCCAGCGATCGGGAAGGAAGCTGGCTGCGGCGCTATCTCAAAGCGCGAAGGATTCCCTACTACGCGTTTACGCGCGCGATTCGCGGCAAAGCGACCGCCGCGCACATACACATCGGTCCCGGCAGCACTCGTTTGCACAACGCGGACTAATGGCCCTGGTCCCGCGCGTTTTCCTCACCTCCGATCAGATCCAGACTCGCGTGCGTGAAATGGGCGAGCAGATCTCCGGCGACTATCCGCAGGGCCCCATTTACCTGGTCGGCATTCTGAAGGGCGCGTTCATGTTCCTGGCCGATCTATCGCGCGCCATCAAGACGCCGTCGCGGGTCGAGTTCATGGGAATTTCAAGTTACGGCCGCGGCAAGACCACGTCGGGCCAGGTGAAGGTCACCAAGGATCTGGATGTGTCCATAGAAGGCCACCACGTCCTGATAGTCGAGGACATCGTGGACAGCGGCGTGACGCTGACGTATTTGATGAACGTCCTGAAGCAGCGCCGCCCGAAATCTCTCAACATCGCGACGCTGCTCGACAAACCCGAGCGCCGCTTGCGTCCCGTAGACGTGGCGTACGTGGGCTTCAAAATCCCCGACGAGTTTGTGGTGGGATACGGGCTGGACTTCGCGGAGGACTACCGGAACCTGCGGGAAATCTGTGTGCTTTCGGAACAGTGATTGGTGGCTGGTGATTGGTGGCTGGTGAAATGCTTGAGAGTTTTTTCTGCCACCGACACTATTCTTTCGGATGGTACGGAGCTTTCGAGATCTTGAGGTTTGGCGTTTGGGCCTAGATCTTGTCGAAACGATTTATCGGTGCACCTCTGCGTTTCCAAAGTTCGAAACGTTTGGTCTGGCAGCTCAGATGCGAAGGGCCGCAGTATCGATACCATCGAACATTGCTGAGGGCCAGGCACGAAAGTCCACCAAGGAATTCCTGCAGTTCATATCCGTCGCCCGGGGATCTCTAGCCGAATTGGAAACCCAGCTCGAGCTAGCGGTGCGACTCCGCTACGGAAACGAGGATAGTGGTTCGGCGATAGTACAGGCGAACCTACTCGGCAGAAAGCTCAACTGTCTGCAGAAGTCAATCAAAAGCAGGCTGGTTAATCTTCCTACCAGCCACTAGCCACTACCACTAGCCACTAGGTTTTTCCACCAGTCACCAATCACCAGCCACTAGAACTTCGGCACTGGCGGTGGAAGTTCCTTCGCCTCACAACTCGACTCGAATCCACACGCTTTGTGGTGTCCGTCGCAAAACGGCTTGTTCTCCGAAAGGCCGCACCGGCAAAGCGATATTACTTTGCGGCCGGCGAGACCGTACTCTCGCCCTTCCGCGTCGTGAATCGTGAAGTCGCCCTCGATCCGGATCGGTCCATTGTTGTTCACCGTAATTTTTGTCGCTGCCATGACCCACGATGGTACCATCAGCGGACGCCGTATAATATTCCCACATGCGCTGGACGCTGGCATGTTGCATGGTATTGCTCGCATACGCGCAGCCGCAACCCTCTGCGGAGACAGCCTTGCTCGGCAGAATTCGGGCCAAGGCTGCCGAAAACCTGAAACACCTGCCCGACTACACGTGCACGGAGACCATCGAGCGGTCGTATGGCCGCCAGTACGCCAAGAAATTTGAAGTACTGGACAGGGTCCGGCTGGAAGTTGCTTACGTCGGCGGCAGAGAGCTATTCGGCTGGCCCGGCGCCAGCAAGATCAATGAGCCTGAAATCAACAAGCTTGTCGCCGGCGGGACGGTCGGTAACGGCGACTTTGCACTGGTACCGCGCGATATTTTTCTATCGCCATCCACGACGTTTCAGTACGTGGGCGACACGGACCTGGAGGGCAAGCGTGTCATTCGCTATGACTATCGCGTGCGGCCGCCCCTTGGCGGCTATCGCATCCTAACGGCGTCCGGTGAGGCCATCGTCGGATACCATGGATCGGTGTTGGTGGACCCCGGCACGCTCGACGTGAAGAGGCTCGAACTCTCAGCGGACGACATTCCACGAGAGCTTCGACTGGCCTCCGCCACAGACACGATGGATTACAGCCGCGTTTCCATCGGCACCTCGACGTCTTTACTTCCAGCAGGCTCGGAGCTCATCATGATCGCGGCGGATGGAAACACGAACCGGAACCGGACGATCTTTCGAACTTGTCACCAATTCACCGGCGAATCCATCATCAAGTTCGATGAACCCATATTCGAACCAGCAGCCGTCTCCACTACGCCCGCCATGGCAAGCGTTGCCTTGCCGGATGATTTCACCGCCGATCTCAATCTCGAGACGCCAATCGACTCGGATTCCGCCGCGGTCGGCGATTCCATCCGCGCAACACTCCAGAACAGCATCAAATCGAGCCGCACGATCGTGGTTCCGAAGGGTGCCGTTCTGACCGGCCACATTTCGATTCTTCAAAGGCGCGGCAATCTTTATCTGTTGGACCTTGCGTTCGCTTCTCTCGACTCCGACAATGGCCACGCAGACCTCAGCGGAAGACAGAACAAAGTTGCAGTAACGTCGCTCAATCTCCAGGCAACATCAACATCCGCGGGAACGGTGTTTCGCGTGAGCCACCTCAAGCTGGCGCCAGGCGTCCGCCTCGTGCTATACAGCCGGCTGCTAAAATTCAAGGAGCATGATTCAGTTCGTCCTTGAAACGGATCGGGGGCTTTTCGACGACGCCTTCCGGTTCGCCCAACATCAGGTACGCCGCCTCATCGAGGCCTACCCGGACTTCTATCCGATGTACACGTCGAACGGCCGCTGGAAGCACGAAGGGCCCACCTGGACCCATTGGTGCGACGGTTTCCTGCCCGGCATGATGTGGATCTTCCACAAGCGTCCGCGGCACAATGGCGCTGACAGCGCGTACTGGATGGAGCAGGCCATCCGCTACACTAAGCCGCTCGAGCCGCGCAAGCACGACCGCGAAGTCCACGACCTCGGATTCCTGTTCATGTCCACCTACTACCGCTGGTATCAGGTCGCGCGCGATGCGGCGCTCCGGGCTGTCATCGTTGAAGCCGGCAAGACGCAGGCCATGCGCTTCCAGGAAAACGGACAATACCTGCGGTCGTTCATCGGCGAGAATTCCATCTTCATCGACATCATGATGAACGTCGGCATCATCTTTTTTGCGGCTCGCGAAACGGGCGACCGGCATCTGCGGGACATCGCGCTGCGACACTGCCTGACCACGCGCCGTGTCCTGGTGCGCGGCGACGGTTCCACGGCCCACGAAGGCATCTTCGATTTGGACACCGGCGAATTCCTGCGGCAGGCGACGCAACAGGGCTACCGCGGCGATTCCTGCTGGTCGCGCGGGCTGGCTTGGTCGCTGTATGGCTTCGGTGCCTCCTACGAATACAGCCGCGACCCGCGCTTCCTCGAAACCGCCGAGGCCTGCGCCGATTACTACATCACCCATTCCAACGGCGACGGCATTCCGCCCTGGGATTTCAATGCGCCGCCCGAGAGCCGGAAGCTGCTCGATACTTCCGCCGCGGCCATTGCCGCGTCCGGTCTGTTGCGACTCTGTCGGCTGCTGCACGATCCGGTGAAGGGTCACTTCTACTGGTCCACCGCCCTCCTCATCCTGCGAACCCTTTGCGAAAAACATCTCGCCAAGAAGGACAAGAAGTGGGAGGGCATCCTCAAAGGCGGCGTGTATCACTTGCACAAGGAACTCGGCGTGGACGAATCCGTTATGTGGGGCGAATACTTCTTCGTAGAAGCTCTGGATCAGGCGTTGCTTCAACTGTAACGTTGATATCAGCGGCGGCCTATAGCACGCTCCGCGTTCCGCCGATATCTTCTGCAGAATGCTTCCCCAGGCCGTCAATTACTACGACCTGCTCCAGATCAACCCGCAAGCGGAGCTCGAAACCATTGAACGGGTCTATCGAATTCTGGCGGCGCGTTATCATCCCGATAACCAGGAGACTGGCGACTCCGAACGGTTCCGCTTGTTGTCGGAAGCCTACCAGGTCCTGCGCGATCCGGTAAAGCGCAAGGAATACGATCGGCAATTCGAGGTAAGCCCCGCCGGGCCGCTTCCTGTCTTTCTCGGAAAGGAATTCGCCGACGGGATCGACTCCGAGGCCAAGATTCGCATCGGCGTGCTCTGCCTGCTCTACAGCAAGCGCCGCGCCAATCCGGACTTCGGCGCGCTGTCGCTGCTCGACATGGAAAACATCATGGGATTCCCGCGCGAGCGGCTGCTGTTCGCCCTGTGGTATCTACGCGCGAAACGTTTGGTGATGCAGGACGACCGCAGCAGCTTTATCATCAGCGCCGAGGGCGTCGATCATCTGGAAAGCCAGTTACCTACCAACCAAATCCTGTACAAGATATTCCGCGCGTCGGAATCCGGTGTGATGGTATACCCGAAAGCTCTCACTTCGAAGCCGGCGTAGGCTCGAATGTTACTGAGCCGCGACCGGAAGGGAGCGAATGAGAGTCTGTACCATGATAGGGATGGCCAGCCTCCGCTTGATCCTTCTCTCGGCGCTGGCGCTATCCGCTCAAGTGCAGACTCCTCTCATCATCGACACCGACGCCGGCTCGGATGATCTGATGGCCATCACTTTCCTGCTGTCGCATCCCACGCTCCGTATCGAAGCCATCACCACGGCAAACGGCTTGGCGCATGTTGACGCGGGCGCGCGCAATATCGTCCGGCTGCTCGATTTGAGTGGACGCAAGAATGTTCCGGTATTCGCCGGCCGGCCCACGCCGCTCAAAGGCAACGCGGAATTCCCCGCTGAGTGGCGCAAGGTTTCGGACGACCTTCCCGGTGTCACGCTCCCGATAACAGGCCGGCAATCGGAAGCGGAACGAGCCGTCGATTATCTCGTTCCCCGTCTCAAGGATCGCGACAACCCGGTCCGCATACTCGCCCTTGGCCCTCTGACCAACATCGCCGAAGCGCTCCAGCGCGACCCCTCCATCGCGGGCGCCATCCAGGAACTTGTCATCATGGGCGGTGCCGTTCGCGTTCCCGGCAATCTCGCCGATGGCGGCGTCTTTCATACCACAAACAAAACAGCCGAATGGAACATGTTTGTCGATCCGCTCGCGGCTCAAATCGTCTTTCGCTCGGGGATCCCGATTCGCCTGATTCCGCTGGACGCCACCAACAAGGTGCCCATCGACGTTGCGTTCCTGCGCCAATTTCAAGCCGGAGCGCACTCGCCGCTGGCGCGTTTCGTCGCGCAAGTTCTCGAAACCGATCGCAAATTTGTCGAGGACGGCTTTTTCTACGCCTGGGATCCACTAGCCGCCGTCGCGCTGCTGCATCCTGACGTCGTGAAAACGAGCCGCGTCCACATCGACATCCGGCAAGATGCGCCGGAAGAAGGAAGGACCGTGCAAGCGCCCGGCCGGCCGAACGCCGCGGCCGCACTGGATGCCGACTCAGCAGCGTTCCGCAAGCTGTTCCGGGCTGCCTTGGAAGAATGATCCAGCTACTTCGTTGACAAAGCGAACAACGTTCCATCCTGATCCTTGAAGATCGCCGAGGTGCCCCACGGCTCCTTCTTGGGCCGCTGTTGAAACTCGACGCCCCGCGCCGCTAACTCCCCGTACGTCTTTTGGACAGCATCGGTCTGGAACACGACGTTTGAAAACGTTCCGATGCGATCGTCCTGACTTGGCGGCGTGAATAGCACCACTCCTGTGTCGGCTCTTCCCACGCCCAGTGCGATCCAGCGCTACTTTCCATCGAATGGTTGATCGAGCTCCTGATGCGCGATCTGGTTGGGCATGACCACGCGCCGTCGGCCTTCCTCGTATACCTGCACCTATGGAGCCGGACCGCCGGCCTAGGGGTCAAGAGCGTCCGCCTGAGCCACCAGATGGTTGCCGATTCCACGGGATTGTCGAAGAGTGCGGTGCAAAGCGGCATGCGAATCCTGCTGCGCCGGCACTTGGTGCGCGTCCAGCGGGAATCCGTTACTGCGATTCCCGAATACCGCATTGTGCGCCCCCTGGGCGAGCCGCTGAGGCTACTCGTGCCGCAGCGCAGACAGCGGATCCACGCGCGCGGCTCGCATTGCCGGAAAGAATCCGGCGGACAACGCCACGAAAGCTAGCGCGCCAGTTGCGGCGGCAAACACCCACGGATCATGCCCACTGACGCCCATCAATTGCGACTCCACCAATCGCCCCAACGCCAGGGCGCCCAGCACTGCAATGCCGATTCCCGCCACGGCCAGCAACACCACTTCCCGCATCACCAGCCGGAGCACCTCCGTGCGATCGGCGCCCAACGCCATCCGAATGCCGATCTCGCGCGTCCTGCGCACCACCATGTACGCCATGACGCCGTACAAACCCACCGTCGCCAGCAGTGTCGCCAGCGCCCCGAACGCCGCGGAGAGCGCCGCCACGATCCGGTCCAGGAAAAGCGATTCGTCGATCTGCCGCTCCATCGTTTTCACATCGAAAATCGGAAGATTGGCATCTTCCCGCCGCACTTCGTCGCGCAGCATTTGGATAGCCGATGAAGGGCTCTGCGCCGTACGCGCATAGAACGTCAACCGGTTCATCGGCATCTGTGAGTACGAGCCATAAACGAATCGCCGGGGTTTTTCCTTCAAGTCGGACGACTTGCCGTCCTTCACCACACCCACGATCTCCTTGCCTACTTCGTCCCGCCGGAAACGGATGCGGCGTCCCAGCGGATTCTCATCGCCAAAAAAATACTTCGCCAGCGTTTGATTTACGATTACGACCTTGGGCGCGCCCGCACCGTCCGATTTCGCGAAATCTCGCCCAGCGAGTATCGGGATGCCCATTGTGGCGAAGTAGCCCGGACCGACATAGTTTTCAAACGAGGTCATGTCCTCGTCTTCTTTGGGATGATAGCCTTCAACTATGAGGCTCCCAGCCTCGTTGTCGCCCGCCAGCAGCGGCACTTCCGCCATCGACACTGCGCGGATGCCCGGCAGCCGTGAAATGCTTTCCTGCAGCCGCTCGAACAGGCCGCGCATGCGCTCCTGGCTGTAGCCGTTCAGCGAGGGCTGAATCGCAAACGAGATCAAATGATCCGTGCGAAAGCCTGCGTCGATGTTCTTGGCGTTGTACAGGCTTCGCGCAAACAGTCCCGCGCCTATCAGAAGCAGCAGCGACAGCGCCACTTGCGTCACCACCAGGATTTTTCGAATACGCAAGTGCCAAAGCCGCCCAATACGCCGGCAGCCTGATCCTTGAGGCCCGTCGCCAGCTCGCTCCGCGTTCCTTGCAGCGCCGGAAAAAGGCCGAACAGAACGCCGGTTAACACCGATAGAATCAACGCAAACAGAAACACGCGCATATCCGGATGGCCCGACAGTCCTTGCGCCGCCGGATCCGCTGGCAGGAACGTGAGCAGCGTTTCTCCCGTCCAGTCCGCCACCAGCAGACCCAGCAGTCCTCCTCCCAGGGCCAGCAGCAGGCTCTCGGTCAGCAACTGCCGCACCAGCCGGAAACGGCTTGCACCCACCGCCAGCCGGATGCCGATCTCGCGTTGCCGGGCCGTCGCGCGCGCTACCAACAAGTTGGCAACGTTGGCGCACGCAATCAGCAACAGCAATCCAACCATGCCCATCAGGACCTTCAAAGCTTTGTCGAATTCCGGCGGCGCGGCCGAAATCCCCTTGGCTCCCGGTAGTAGTGAAAGATGCCGGTTTAAAAACCTGGTGCGGACGTTTTGCGACGCGTTTGGCATATCTTTCGCTTCCTCCGCCAGGATAGGTTTCCACAACGTGTTCATCGCGACCTCGGCCTGTTGCGGCGAAATCCCCGGCTTCAAACGTGCGACGATATTCAGCCACATCGCGCGCCGGTTTGCAAGGTTGTCCTTGAGCTGCGCCATCGCCCCCTGCATCATCATCGGAACGAAGACATCCGGCGCTTCCCCCACTCCGACGCTCTTGAAACCGGATTGCGCGACTCCCACCACCGTCATCGGATGCGCGTTCAGAGTAATGGTTTGATTCAGGACGCCTGGATCCGATCCGAATCGCCGCTTCCAGAATCCGTTGCTCAGCACTACCACCGGGTGCGCGCCCGGAGTCTTGTCGTCGTCCGGCGAGAGTGTCCGCCCGATCGCCGCGCGCACTCCCAGCACTTCGAAGTAGTTCCCGGACACCAGATCGCCGTATACGCGCTCAGTCTGATCGTGCCAGCTCATGCTGAAGCTGACTGGAAATCTGGCCAGCACGCCGCTGAACACCGGACTGCCGTCCCGAAAATCGCGATACATCGGATAGGAGAACGTCACCGTATCGTCGTAGCTGGTGTTCACGTTTCCGCGCCGTGGCCCGTTCGCGCTGAGCAACACCAGCTCCTCCGGATGCCGCACCGGCAGTTGCCGCAGCAGCGCCTGATCCATCAAGCTGAATACCGCCGTGTTGGCGCCGATCCCCAGCGCCAGCGACGCCAGCGCTACGATCGTGAACATCGGGCTCTTCCTGAGCCCGCGCAGCGAGTAGCGAAGGTCTTCGAGCGCATTGATCATAAGGGTATTCTCTTGCAACCGGAGGTCCCGACGGATGCAATGAAACCAAAGCACTTCAGTTGTGCCCAACGTCCGATTCCGAACACCCGCGCCAGTTCCTGGGACAGTTCCGGCAAACTATGCTAAAGTGCGGTCGATGGCCAGCGTCTTCCGGGATCGTCTGCTTACGGGCAGGACGGCATTCGTCACCGGCGGTGGCAGCGGAATCGGACAGCGCATGGCCGAACGGTTCGCCGAGCACGGCGCCAGAGTGATGCTGCTAGGCCGTAAGCAGGAAAAACTGGATGCGGCGGCTGCGGCAATTCAAGCCTCCGGTGGAACAGCGGCAACCTGCGCCGCGGATGTCCGCGATTTTCCCGCCCTCGAAGCCGCATTGCAGAAGACGCGCGAGCAATTCGGCGAGATCGATATACTGGTGTGCGGCGCCGCCGGTAATTTTCCCGCGCCCGTGCTGGGAATGTCGGCGAATGCTTTCAAGAGCGTCATCGATATCGACCTGCTCGGAACTTTCAACGCCTGTCGCGCCGCCTACGAGCATCTGCGTAAACCCGGCGCCAGCATAATCAGCATTTCGGCCAGCCATGCCACGGTGCCGGTGGCCTACCAGTCTCACGTCTGCGCAGCCAAGGCCGGCGTGGACCTTCTGACGCGCACGCTGGCCATCGAATGGGGACCCGTGGGCATCCGCGCCAACTGCATCACACCCGGCCCTACCGACGACACAGAAGGAATGCGGCGCCTTGCCCCGACGGCGGAAATCCGCCACAAAGTGGAACAGGCCGTCCCGTTGCGCCGCTTCGGGACCAAAGACGAGCTTGCGGATCTCGCGCTTTTCCTGTGTTCCGACGCAGCCTCTTTCATAACCGGCGCAGTTTACGTATGCGACGGCGGACAATCGCTGGTCCGCTCCAGCCTCGCCACCGCGGAAGCCCATTGACGCCACGAACCACAACTCTACTCCGCCAGCTCGGCCTGGGCAGCGCGACCGCGCTGGTCGTCTCGAACATGATCGGGGGCGGCATCCTCACCACTACCGGTTATTTGGCCGGGGATCTGGGGTCGGCCGAGGTGGTGCTGCTCATCTGGGCCGTCGGCGCCATTTGCGCGCTCGCCGGCGCCTTCTGTTATTCCGAGCTCGGCGTTAACTTCCCCAGTTCCGGCGGCGAATATGTCTATCTCACCCAAGCCTTCGGTCCCACCTGGGGCTTCATGAGCGGCTGGGTTTCGTTTTTCGCTGGCTTTTCCGCGCCCATCGCCGCCGCCGCCCTGGCGTTCTCCGATTACGCGGGCCATTTCTACCCCGCGCTCAAGCTGGAGAGCGCGCGCCACATCGTTGGCTCCGGAGCGTGGGAGGTCAAACTCGGGCCGGCGCAGGTTGTGGCGTGTGTTGTAGTTGCAATCTTCGTCATCCTCAACTGCCTGGGAGTGCGGCGCGCCGCGCGCGTGCAAAACGTCCTGACTTCGATGAAGGTGCTTGTAATTCTGGTCTTCATCGTGGCTGGCTTCGCGTTCGGCAACGGTACTTGGGACAATTTCGCGCATCCTGCCGTTCGCACCTCCACGACGCCCATCTATTCGCAGTTCTTTGTCAGCCTGCTGTTCATCTATTTCGCTTATAGCGGATGGAACGCTGCGACCTATGTAGCCGAGGAGTTGAAACAACCATCGCGCACGCTGCCGCTTTCGCTCGCCTGCGGAACGTTGCTGGTGGCGACGCTATACATTCTGCTGAACGTACTATTCGTTTATGCAGTGCCGCTCGAATCGATGAAGGGCGTGACGGCCATCGGCGCCCTCGCCGCAACGCATCTGTTCGGGCCGGCTGTCGCGGGAATGTTCAGCGCCGCCATGATGCTGTCGTTGCTCGCCACCGTGAACGCGATGTCGACTATTGGGCCGCGCGTCTACTACGCCATGGCCAAGAACGGCGCTTTTTTCTCCGCCGCGGCGAAAGTCGATCCCAGATGGCACACGCCCGTCGTCGCCATCGTCTGCCAGGGCGTCTGCACCATGCTGATGACCATGAGCCCGTTCGTGGATTTGCTCCTGTACATCGGATTCCTGCTCAACTTCTTCGCCTTGATGTCCGTGATTTCGCTCTTCATTTTCCGGCGCCGGCAAGGCTGGCAGAAGTTGGGCGTGGTCAGCTTCTGCTACCCGCTGGTGCCCGCGTTTTTTGCGCTCGTGGGCCTGTGGATCACGATCCTGGCCGTAAAGTTTCGCCCCGGCGTGTCCGGCGTGGCCGCGTTAACCGTGGCCGTCGGCGCGGTGGTTTATCACTTCCGCATCCGCGGCAAGCAGGTCTAGAGGGTCACTGGCCCACCGCCACCAAGGGCCCGTTGCTTTGGACCGTACCGACCGTAATCGTCAACGGATAATCGCCCGGCGGGAGACTCGGCACCAGCACATTGGCCTGCCCCAGCCCAACGAATCCGGGCGCAAGGCCCAGGAAGTCGACCCTCGCGGCGATCCCGCCGAGAAGCGCCGAACGCGCCAGGGTTGCACTGCTTATTGGAGAGTCGGACGCCGCCGCACCATCCAGCGGAGTATTGTTCAGCGGACCGATCCCGGTCATGTACACCGTGATGAACGATCCAACCGCAGCGGGATTGCCGGGCCCGTTCAGAGAAAAATCCGGAAGATTCTGCGCCACCGCGCGATTGTTCCCATATACCAGGATCCCCGGTGCGGCGGCCTTCGTCTGCACCCAGGCAATGGAACTCGGCACGCCGTTTGCGGAGGAGATGGATACCGTCGTCAAGCCAACCGGCGTCGCAAAGGGTACTTGAAAGTTCACCTGGAGCGGGCTCACATAGTAAGCTGGCGCGGGTTTGCCGTTCACCAGGACAGTTGCACCGCCCAGCGTGGTCAAGAGCGGCGTCGAGAGCGCCGTCGCGGCATTTTGTGCCAGCAACGTTCCATAAATCGAAGCATAGGATCCTGGGGAGATGAAGCTGCCGCCGGACGCGCCGTTCACTACTCCCCCATAATTGATTTCCGGCAGCGTGACCGGCGCCAATTGCATGCTCCAGTTCGCAAGGCCCTGCGTGCTGATGACGAAAGGCTTGGCGGAACCCTTTGTGAATCCGATGTGGAACGGCACTTCGCCTTTTTCCTCGGCGCGCCGGACGAAGTACGAAAAGAATGCCATGGCATTGTCGTCGAGCGGTTTGTCGCGCGTCATCAGAATTGTGGCGATGCGAAACTGTTTCTTCGAGTTTGCGGCGGCCGGTATACGCGGGCCCATGGCGTCCGTCACGGCCTTCATGCTGAGCGTCTCGAACGGTCCCGTGTAGAGCCTGCCGTCACAATGACTCAGGACAAACGCGGCCTGGGTCGCATCGCTGATCACGAGGTTCGGTCCCACTTGCGCCGGAGCGGCCAGGCCCATCAGGTACAAATCCAAATCGCCAAATACTGGCGCCTGCGGATTGGGCGTTAGCCGAATACCGCCGGCTTCTTGAGTCAGTATGCAGGGAAAGTTTCCGCCTTCGTTCGTGGGTGGGATCGAAAAACCCATGATGTGGCCCGCCATTGTTGAGATGGGCCAGTGCGGTCTGCTGGCGTTTACCGGAGCGAAGCTCAGATAATTGATCCACTGGTGCCCGAACTCGTGCTGCCACCCGGTTTCTGCGCCGTCGATGAAGGTATTGTTGGGCAACCGCGTGACGCCCACCATTGTGCCTTTGCTCGAATACACGGCGCTATTGTCGCTTTGGCTGAGACCAATGCCTTGCACTGTATTCTTGACGACGGTATGGTCGCGGTTTAGGAAGAACGACGGGGATACCCAGGCGATATTCAGCACGTCGTAGTCGTCGCCGAAGTGCTGATAGAATTTCTGCGTGACCGTTGTGAAGTTGGCCAACTGGGCCGGATTCTGCGCCGTCGGAAAAGCTTCCGGCGCGACAATGTTGAAAACGTATACCGTGCGGCGAATCCCCGGACCATCGTCCGTAATGGTCATGCGAGGGATGTCGGGGGCGGCAATCGACAGGAACAGATTGTAGCGAATCACGACTGTCGTTCCGTTCCGGAGCGTGAGAAAGCCGAGGAAAGGCCGGAACACGTCGTCAGGCGCGACGACGAGCTTGGTAAGTGGCACGCTGAGCGTGTAGATCTTGTCGCCGGCGACCTTGTCTGGGGCAACGCCGTCGTCGCGCAAATCAAGGTCGCCGCCCATCGGCTGCCATGCGGGTTCCAGCGTCACGCGCGACGGTGCTCCTGCAACCGAACATTGCAGGGTCACCGAGGTTGCACCGGCGGGGACTACCACCGGGTCGAAATCGAACCAGTTCACGGTTTGGGAAAAACACAGTGGAGCAATCGCAAACGGGAGGAGCCAACGCATGGCCTCACCAGTATATAATGCCGGGATCGGCGCACTGTCCGGATACCGGCGGACTATGGGACGGGCGACGCGACCTGTTTCTCGAATAATTCTCGGCAGGCTTTGCTTGCACCATCCCCAACGCCTGCGTATAATTGTCGCCTGATACGAGGGAGAAGCAAATGTCAAAAGGCAGGGAAACTATCCACCTCGACCTGGTGCGGGCCGCGGCATTGAAGGTTCGATCCAATCCGGAAATCGTGCGCGGTGTGAACAGCGCCATGAAGAACTTTTTCGACGGCATCGGTATTGAACTAAACATCCACGAGCGTAAGTATCTGCTTCTGTCGCTTATGTTCGACGGCGATCCAAACAAGAACCAGTGACTGGCCGGAACATGTTTGCCCAGCATAATTACGAAGTAATCGAGAAGCTGATCAGCCGGGAGATGCTCGCCTTTATTCGGCGCCACTTACGGATGCTGGAGCGAAATCACGGGTTCACACATCTCCACCCGGCGAAGGGCGCCCTGATGGGAAAAGCGCTGGCCGTGTACGCCCCGCCGTTCGCGGAGACGCTATTGGAGATGCACGCGCGAGCGATCGCGAAAGTGGTGGGGTGTTCCTTGGAACCATCGTACTCGTTCGCGAGGATCTATCTGCATGGATCCGCTCTAAAGAGACACACAGATCGAGAAGCGGGCGAGATTGGTGTCAGCGTCAACGCCTCGCATGGCGAAGACGCCTCGTGGCCGATTTATCTTCGGGCTCCGCGCAAATCGGCTGTGCGCGTCAACCTGCAACCCGGAGACGCGCTGGTGTTTGCCGGTACGCAGTTGGAGCACTGGAGGGACAGGTTTCCCGGACGGCGGCACGAGCAGATTCTACTCTTTTACGTCCGCAAGGACGGCGCTTATCAACACCTGAAGCACGATAAGCGGCAGCGAATTGGCGCACCGCCATTCCGCGAACGGTTTCTTGATTGGTAGTTGGGTTCCTGGTCTCGGGGAGCAGGCTTTGCATGACGTTGGCACAGGCAGCTAAACCTGCCGCAGGCATTCACCTTGGCGTATCCGAGTCTAGAAATGGCCGTTGCGCGCGAGATGCCAGGATTTAGTTTGCATTCCCGGAAATAACTCCTTGCTTGCGCTCTCTCCATCGCCTTCGTATAATTGTCACCTGAGATGTTGCCGTAAAAAACAGAGAAAAGGAGAATCTGAGTGCTTCCGCTAAATGAACCTCAAACCAACTATCCGGGCATCGTCATCGACCCTGGCGCGATACGCTACCACATGCAGACTGGTCCAACCAAGGGTGATGGGGGCGTCGCAGACGTAGATCACGATGAGAAACCTCCTGAGAAGCCTCCCAAGCCGCCCGTCAGGCGCAAACCCTACCGCAAACCCAAGCCAAAGCCAAAGCCGAAGCCGAAATCGAAATCGAAGCCAAAGCCGAAGCCAAAGCCGAAACGCAAGAAATAGGCAAGCTGCGCGCTGTATCGAGCAAGGCCGCGCGATGCGGCAGGAAGGACGATTGGCGGAGGCGTTGGTTCAGTTCGAACACGCACTCCGCCTCGCTCCCGAGTTACCCCGCGCTCACGCCGGCTACGGATACACTCTGGCCCTGTTGGGGCGTCTGAGAGAAGCTATCGACGCTTACCACGAGGCGGTCCGCTTGCAACCCGGCTATTGGCGTGCCTGGAGCAACCTCGGCGCTGCTTACATGAAGACCGGTCAAGCGGATCTGGCTGTCGAGTGTTACCAGCGCGCCGCCCTGAACCCGGATTTCGATTTGCATCTGTTCGCTCTCAACTATCACTCCGAGCGGACACCAGACGACGTGTTCGCCGCCCATTTGGAATGGGGCCGGCGCAATCAGCAGAAAATATCAGCCACTCCGTTCAGGAACACCCGCTCGGCGCGCCGTAAGCTCCGCATCGGCTATGTGTCCGGCGATTTCTGGAGTCACGCGGTTGCCATTTGCATCGAGGCGGTGCTGGCGGCGCACGACCACAGTGCATTTGAGATCGTCTGCTACGACAATTCCGGGAGAAGCGACCAAACCACCGCCCGTCTCCAGGGGCTGTCATCGCGCTGGCGGAGCATCGCAGGTCTCTCGGATGCCCAGGCCGGCGCGCTCATCCGCAAAGACCGCATCGATATTCTGGTAGACCTTTCCGGACACACGGACCGTAACCGGATGGCGCTATTCGCTCGCCGGCGCGCCCCCGTGCAAGCCAATTATCATGGCTATCCGAACACTACCGGCCTGCCGGCGATCGACTACCGGATCACCGACGCCGTGGCCGATCCGCCAGGGTTGACCGAGGCTCTGCACACAGAAAAATTGGTTCGATTGCCACGTTGCTTTCTATGCTATAGTCCCCCACCGGAAGCGCCCGCCGTCTCGTCGTTGCCCGTCCGAACCAAGGGTTGGTTCACCTTCGGTTCGTTCAGCAATCCGGCCAAGTGGAACGATACCGTTCTGAGCGCGTGGGCGGCCATTTTGCGGCGCACGCCACGTTCGCGCTTGCTGTTGCACCATAGTTTGGCCGCGAACGAAACATCGGTCGTTTACGATGCGCTGAGGGCGCGGGTTCTCGGTCTCTTTCAGCGCGGCGGGATCGCGCCGGACAGAATCGGTCTGATTGGTTTCCTCGAGCCGCCCCAGCATCTTGCTTTGTATAACGAGATTGACTTGGCGCTCGATCCGTTTCCCTACAACGGCGCCACCGCGACCTGTGAAGCGCTGTGGATGGGAGTGCCGGTAGTGACTCTGGAGGGCGCGACTCACGCGGCGCGTGTCGGCCTTGCCATCCTCACCAGCATCGGTCTCGACCGTTTCGTCGCCCCGTCGATCGAGGACTACGTGGAGATCGCGGTTCGCGCGGCTGCACGGCCTGCCGCGCTCTCGCGCCTTCGTTCGGCGACGCGCGCGCGCATGGCCGGGTCGCCGCTGATGGATGGCCCGGGTCTGGCCCGAGCGCTGGAACAGGCCTATCGACAGATGTGGCAGCGCTGGTGTGGCACGTAGCGCCCGCTGCTATACTACGGAACAAGCAGAAAGCAGATGAATGTTGCGCCCGGCACGGTATTGGGACCATACGAGATCCGTTCGCCTTTGGGCGCCGGTGGCATGGGCGAAGTGTATCGCGCGCACGACAAGCGCCTCCGCCGCGATGTTGCCCTGAAGGTGCTCTCACCCGAACTCCTACGCGACGAATTGAAGCGGCGGCGGTTCGCGGACGAAGCCCAAGCCGCCAGCGCTCTCAATCACCCCAACATCGTTTCCATTTTCGACGTCAGCCTGGATAGCGAGCCGCCGTTTATTGTCTCGGAGCTGGTGGAAGGCGTCACGCTGGGCGACATGACTGCGGGACGTCCCATGCCCCTGCGGAAAGCGCTCGACATTGCCGTGCAGATCGCCGATGGCATCGCGGTCGCGCATCAGGCTGGCATCGTGCATCGCGATCTCAAGCCGCACAACATCATGGTGCGCCCCGACGGCCGCGTCAAAATCCTCGATTTCGGACTCGCTAAGCACGTGCGGGAAACCCGAGCCTCGTCATCGGATGACTTGGAGACCGAAGCCATGTCGCTGACCGCCGAGGGAGTCGTCGTGGGAACCGCGTACTACATGAGCCCGGAACAGGCTCGCGGCAAGTCCGTCGACAAGCGGTCCGATATTTTCTCCTTCGGCATCATCCTTTACGAAATGCTTTCGGGCAAGCGTCCGTTCGGCGGACAATCCAGAATCGACACCCTGTCCTCCATCGTCCGTGACGATCCGCCTCCAATCGACTCCCCCATCCCCATGCCGGTACGGTGGACTCTCGAGCGCTGCCTGGCCAAGGACCCTAGCGATCGTTATGAATCGACGCGCGACCTATACAACGACTTGCGCAAGCAGCGCGAGCATTACGAAATGATGAGTTCCTCCACCGAGGCAGTCGCCATAGCCGCCCGACCTGCGCCCCGGTTCCGTCGTTGGTTGCCGGTGGCGCTACTGATTGCCGGCATTCTGGCAGGCTTTCTGCTCGCCGCGTTTCTCGCTACGCCCGTCCCTCCAGCCTTGCAAGCGAGTCAATTTCATCCCGTCGCCAGCGCCGGGCCAATGGAAGGTTCGGCGGCGGCGTGGTCGCCCGACGGTCTCAGCATTGCTTATCCGGCTCAAGTGGATGGCCAGTCGCAGATCTTCACCAAAAGCCTGGAATCCAACAGCCCGCTCCAGGTCACACATTGCCCGCGGGGTTGCTCCTCCCCGGTTTGGTCGGCCGACGGCGGCCGTCTGTTTTTCATGATGGAGAGAGCCGTATGGTCCGTCGGCGCCGCGGGCGGCGAGCCGCAAATGGTGATGGAGCATGTGGACCGATTCGCCCTGTCCCGCGACGGCCAGACCCTCGCTTTTCTGCAGCATGAATATCCGTCTTTTCATGTGTCGCTTTCCTCGCCGCCGGGCGCTGCGCCGGTGCGCTATTCACCGGCGCCTTTCGAGGCTTCCGATTACAGCGGCGCACGCCTCGCCTTTTCACCCGATGGCCGGCAATTGCTGCTTTGGGTGAACATGCCATCGGTTCGGCGCGATTCCGAATTCTGGTTGTTGCCGCTTCCCGCCGGCTCGGGACAACCGCATAAAGTTCTCGGATCGCTGGCGAACTCCTTCGTGGTCCGGGGTATCAGTTGGATGCCCGATAACCGCCGCGTCGTGCTGGCTTGCGTGCTCCCTCCCGATGTTTACCGGTCGCATCTCTACATAGCAGCACTGGACAAGAACAAAGTTGATCCGCTGGTAACCGGTATCGGCAGGGAGGATCTCCCGGATGTGTCCCGCGACGGAAAACGGCTGGCATACACGGCCACGGATGTGGACTTCAACATTGTCGAGATTCCGCTGGACCGTTCGCCGATACGGGACCTGCTGGCGACAAACCGGGCCGAGCATTCCGCCGCTTGGTCGCCTCGCGTACGGGAATTCGCGTACGTCACCGATCGCCGTGGCGCAGACGAGATCTGGGTGAAGACCCCCGAGGGGGGCTGGGACAAACCTCTGGTAACCCAGCGCAGTTTTCCCGATGCCAGCTCCAAGATTCTGGATTCGCCTGCTTTTTCTCCCCTTGGGGACCGTGTCGCCTTCAGAGCTGCGAGATTCATCTGGATCGTTTCGGCTGCAGGCGGCGCTCCGATCCGGCTTACCAATATGGCGGACATAGAAGAGAGTGTGCCCGCTTGGTCGCCGGACGGCAACTGGATTGCTTTTTTCTCCCTGGGCAAGCAAGCCAAACTGATGAAAGCCCACGTGGGCGGGAGAGAACCAGCCGTGGAACTTCTTGCGAACAAAAGCTATGACAATAAGTGCGTCCCGGACTGGTCGCCCAAAGGGGACTGGATCGCCTACGTTCTGGACGGGTCCACCGTGCTTGTCTCGCCTGATGGACGAACCGTGCGGAAGGTGCGCACGCCGGCGTTCGACGCCAAGGGATGGTCACGGGACGGCAGCTTGCTCTACGGATTGGCAAACCAGGGCGGCAAAGAGACGCTGTTTGCGCTGGACGTTGCCACGGGGAACGAGAAGCGGGTCACCGATATCAGCCCTGGTGTCACCTTCGCTACCTTGTGGTACCCGGGTTTGCGTCTGAGCCTCTCTCCGGATGGAAAGGCTCTCGCTGTGACCAGCAAGCGTCTCTATGCCGATATCTGGATGTTGGAGAACTTCGACCAAGCTTCCAGCTTGCTGGCCAGGCTCGGTTTGCGCCGCCCGGCTGGAACAAACTGATGCTCGTGTTTTGCAATGGAATGCCGCGCAGCGGCTCCACGTGGTCCTTCAACGTGACCCTGGGCCTGCTGCGGCGTTGCCTTCCGGGCGAGGAGATCCAAAGCGGATACAGCGAGACGCCCGTCGAATTCCTGAAAGCCGCCGTGCCCACCGCCTCGCACGTGGTTTTGAAATGTCACTTTCTGACGCCGCTGGCGCGCGCGCTGGTGCGGACACGAGCTGCGAAAGTGGTCTACACCTGGCGCGATCTTCCCGATGCTATTGCTTCCTGGCGGGGAATCTTTGGCGGCAGATTCGAAGAGGGACTGCGAGCCGTAGGATCGTCGCTCGAACTTCTCGCTTTCCATCGATCGTATGGCAACGCCGCAATAATCGCCTACGACGAGCTCTTTCACCGCCCCAAACGCGCCATCCGGCGAATTGCCGAATACCTCGCGCCCGGCAGGCTGACGCCCGCTATTCTTTCAGAAGTCGCCGAGGAAACCTCGCTCCTCCGGATGCGTGAGAGAGTTGAGCGCATCAACGTCACGGACACGCGCCGGCTGGTCGGAGGGCCCAAGTCCTGGGTAGATCCCGAAACGCATCTGCATCGCCATCACATCCGAGACGGGCGTCCCGGTTACGGCGCCGCCGTACTGACAGCCAGGCAGCTCAAGCGGATCGAGGCTTTCGTCCGGCGCCACGGCGAGGGGCGCGCTTGAGGTCGTAGCCAAAGTACTCCAGCTCCCAGTCGTAGGTTTGGCGTACTGCGGATTCCGTTCGCGCGTCGTAATACATCGAGAACGGCTCGTTTCTAACCCGGAAGTCCGTTTTATACTTGCCTAATCGCGCAGGTTCCCAAGGAAGTTTTAGCTTCCGGCAAACCTTCCGCATGCCCTGAGCCAGGGTTTCATAGCGGATGAAGCAATCGGCCACGGGCTCGCCGTCAATCATGAACACTCGCCGGTCGCGCGGGAAGTGAGCGTTCCGGGCCCACGAGACAAATGCTTTCCGAACAATCGGGAATGGGGCTCGCCCCAGCTCTTTTCGATCCGGATCCTCTAGTTGGAACCAAAACCACGACACTACTTTGTCGAATGGATTCCGGACCACGCAGAATTTGAAGTACTTGCTCCAAAGCTCCTGACCCAAAAGCTCGGACACACGCTTGGCGGGCATGTGGTTATACCACGTCTGCCCATTAATGTTTGGGCCGCGGTAACCAACTACACCCAATTTGGAAATCGCAGGCTCCCTGAAATGGCGTTCCTTGTACGAGGCTGCGGGATCGACGCAGAATCGCTCGAAATAGATCTCGACGGACGTTCCCGCTGTCTTCACGGTCTTCAGATAAATGTACTTGTATCTGTGGCTGATCAGCATCGCATCCGAGCCAACACTGCTTCCAGTACTTTTGCGGCACTCTCGCTTACTGTCTCGCGATCCGTGCGGCACTCCACGTCCGGCGCTGGCGGAGGCTCGTAAGGATCGTCGAGGCCGGTGACATTACGAATCTCTCCGGCACGCGCCCGGCGATAGACGCCGTTGACATCGCGTTGCTCGCAAACTTCCAGCGGCGCATGAACGTAGACTTCCACGAAATTCCCGATGCGCCGCCGAACCTCTTCCCGCACATCCCGATAAGGAGAAATCGCCGAAACCAGCACGATGACTCCGTTGCGAGTCAGAAGCTCCGCCACGAACCCGATCCGGCGAATATTCTCGTCCCGGTCCTCCTTGCTGAAGCCCAGCCCTTTGCTGAGACGTTGCCGCACAACGTCCCCATCCAGCCACTCAACCGGATGCCCCAGCGAAGAGAGTCTCTCGCAAACCATGCGGCTGATGGTAGTCTTCCCAGCCGAACTCAACCCGGTGAGCCAAACGGTCAGCCCGCAACGCATACAGCCGTGATCATACCGCAAGCGGATTTCATTCGCGGCAAATTTATCTGCGTTCATCCGCGTTCATCTGCGGCCAATTTAGGTTTCCGTCAGCCCCGCCGTCCAAGCTCCCGGCGGCTCCTGCAACAAGTCCAGGAACGCCTGCCCCGCGCGATGAAACCGCTTTTTCCGCCGATGCACAATCCCCACCGGCCGGTACAGCTCCAGCGCCGCAATCGGTATCGGCGCCAGGCGCCCTTGCGCGATCTCGGTCTCCATGATGCGCGCCGGCATGATGCTCACGCCCGATCCATGCGCCACAGCTTCCTTGATCATCTGGATATTATCGAAGTGCAGCGTGATGTTGACGTGCACGTGATGCTCGCGCAGGAAGCGGTCGATCTCGCGCCGAATCGGCAGGTCTTCATCGAACCCCACGAAATCGAGTCCTTCCAGATCCTCGGGCCGCACTTCGGATTTTTCGGCTAACGGATGATACGGAGAAGCGGCCACCACCATCTCTTCCTCGCGCCATGGAAGAACCGTCACTTCCTTGGTTGGTTCCGGATAGCTCATCAACCCGAGATCGGCGCGTTCGGTAACCACCGCTTCGTAGACTTTCTCCGGCCGCAAGTACTCCACCTCGAGCCGCGCCTGCGGATAGCGCCGAGAAAACTCCTCTTCGAGCTGCGACATCTCCGACAGTCCCACTGAATAAATGGAAGCCACGCGCACCGTGCCCTCCACTTCGCTCTTCAACCGCTCGAGCGCGATCTGGAACTCATCCCGTCGCCGCAGAATGTCGCGGCACATGTCGAGATAGAGCTTTCCCGCGTCGGTCACGTTCAGCGGGCGGCTGCTGCGGTCCATCAGAGCAATTCCCACGGCGCGCTCCAGCTCCTGCAAATGCTGACTTGCGGCCGACTGGCTGATCTCATTCATTGCTGCGCCCCGGCTAACGCTCCGCGTGCTAGCTATGTCCCTGAAAAGCTTGATATGTGCGACGTCCATCGGGCACCTCTATAGTATTAGATTCTCTTATGATATGTCAACATAATTCTCTATTGAACTAATATTGCTTAACTGCTATACTCGCGTCATGCACGGCCTCCCCGTCGAGCAAGGTCTCTATGACCCACGCAACGAGCACGATGCTTGCGGCATCGGCTTCGTGGTCAACGTCAAAGGTGAGCAATCGCACGAGATCATCCTCAAGGGACTGGAAATCTTGATCAACCTGACGCACCGCGGCGCCTGCGGATGCGATCCGGAGACCGGCGACGGCGCGGGGATTCTGATTCAAATCCCGCACAAATTCTTCGCGCGCGAGTGCGCCGAGCTTGGATTCACGCTGCCGCCCGCCGGCGAATACGGCGTCGGGATGGTGTTCCTGCCAGTGGAGCCCGCGCATCGGCTGCTGGTGGAAGGGATTCTGGAGCGGATTTCCCGCGAAGAAGGCCTCACCGTTCTGGGCTGGCGCGACACGCCGGTAAATGCCGACGCGATCGGCCGCGTTGCGCGCGCATCGCAGCCTTACATCCAGCAGATTTTCATTCGCGGCGCGTCCTGCCTGACCCAGGACGAGTTGGAGCGCAAGCTTTATGTCGTCCGCAAGCGCGCCGAATCGGAGATCGCAGCCTCCGACATCCCCAACAAAGGCTTCTTCTACCTTCCCTCGCTCTCTTCGAGGACCATCATCTACAAAGGCCTGCTGCTGGCGCCGCAGATCGCCGAGTTTTACAACGAACTCACCGATCCGGATGCGATGAGCGCTCTGTGCCTGGTGCACCAGCGCTTCTCGACCAACACCTTTCCGTCCTGGCAGCTCGCGCACCCGTATCGCTACCTTTGCCACAACGGCGAAATCAATACCGTGCGGGGCAACACGAACTGGATGCACGCGCGCGAGAAGGTGCTGGCCTCCACGCTTTTCGGCGACGATTTCAAAAAAGTGATGCCGGTGATCACGCCCGGCGGAAGCGATTCAGCGACGCTCGACAACGCGGTGGAGTTGCTGACGCTCGCCGGCCGCAGTCTGCCGCACGTGATGACGATGCTGATTCCCGAGGCCTGGGACGCGGACAGCACCATGCATCCGGCGAAGAAAGCTTTTTACGAATACCACGCCTCTTTGATGGAACCTTGGGATGGTCCGGCGGCCGTGGCATTCACCGACGGCCGCGTCATCGGCGCAACCCTCGATCGCAATGGGCTGCGGCCGGCGCGTTATCTGGAAACGTACGACGGCTTGGTGATCATGGCGTCGGAAACCGGCGTGCTCCCCGTGAAGCCGGAAGAGGTGAAGTTCAAGGGCCGCTTGCAGCCCGGCCGAATGCTGCTTGTGGACACCACCGAGGGCCGCATCATTCCGGATGAAGAGATCAAGCAGCGCCTGTGGAGTCGCCAGCCGTACGGCGAATGGTTGAAGAGTAACCAGATCACGCTCGATAGCCTGCCCGAGCCCCCCCGCGTGTACGATTCGGACCTCGACACCATCATCGCGCGGCAGCGCGTGTTCGGTTACACGGACGAAGACATCCGCGTGCTGCTTGCGCCCATGGCTGCGTCCGGCGAGGAGCCCGTGGGCTCCATGGGCACCGATACGCCGCTTGCGTGCCTCTCCGACAAACCACAGCCGCTGTTCCATTACTTCAAACAGTTGTTCGCGCAAGTCACCAATCCGGCCATCGACGCCATTCGGGAAGAGCTGGTGATGTCGCTCACCAGTTACATCGGAACAGAGCGCAACATTCTGGAGGAAACGCCGCAGCACTGTCACACGCTGAAGCTGGAGCATCCCCTCCTCACCAACCGCGATCTCGAAAAACTGCGCCGCGTCTCCACCAGCGACCTGCTTGCCAGCACGCTGCCCATGCTGTTCCGCGTGGCAGGCGGTGAGAAGGAGCTGGAGCGCGCCCTCGACGGCCTGTGCCGCAGCGCCTCGCTGGCCATCAAGTCGGGCTACACGCTGCTCATCCTTTCCGATCGCGGCATGGACGAAGAATACGCGCCCATTCCCAGCCTGCTGGCGCTTTCGGCGGTTCACAATCACTTGGTTCGCGAGGGCTCGCGCACCCAGGTCGCGCTCATCATCGAGTCCGGCGAGCCGCGCGAGATCATGCATTTCTGCCTGCTGATCGGCTACGGGGCAAGCGCCGTGAATCCCTACCTAGCCATCGAGACCCTCGAGCACGAAGCCGTAGGACAGGGCCATGCCCTGTCCACCAGCGACGGCGTAACCTTCGAAAAGGCGCTGAAGAATTTCAAAAAGGCCGTCAACAAAGGCCTCCTAAAAGTCTTTTCCAAAATGGGGATTTCCACGCTGCAAAGCTATCGCGGCGCCCAGGTATTCGAAGCCATCGGCTTGAACAAATCGCTGGTCGACAAGTACTTCACGGGAACGTCTTCGCGCATCGAAGGCGTCGGCCTGGAAGTGCTGGCGCGCGAAGCCAAGATGAAACACGACCATGCGTTCCGGCCCATCTCGGATGCAGACACAGAGCTCGAGATCGGCGGGAACTATCAGTATCGCGTGCGCGGCGAATACCACTTGTTCAATCCGCTGACGGTCAGCAAGCTGCAGCACGCGGTGCGGCAGTCGAGTTTCGAGACCTTCCAGGAATACACGCAACTGGTGGATAGCACGAGCCGGGAATTGTGCACGTTGCGCGGGCTGATGAATCTGAAGCTGGCTGATAAGCCGGTTCCGATCTCAGAGGTCGAGCCGGCCAGCGCGATCGTGAAGCGCTTCGCCACCGGCGCGATGTCGTTCGGATCGATCAGTAAAGAGGCCCACGAAACGCTGGCCATCGCGATGAACCGGATCGGCGGCCGCTCCAACACCGGTGAGGGCGGGGAAGACGAGGAACGCTTCGCCCGCGATCCGAACGGCGATTGGCGGCGCAGCGCCATCAAGCAGGTGGCGTCAGGACGGTTCGGTGTCACCGCCAACTACCTGGTGAACGCCGATGAGCTGCAGATCAAAATCGCACAGGGCGCCAAGCCTGGCGAAGGGGGACAGTTACCGGGGCACAAAGTTGACGAGGTGATCGCTCGCGTACGCCATTCCATTCCCGGTGTTCCGTTGATTTCACCCCCGCCGCATCACGACATCTACTCCATCGAAGATCTGGCGCAGTTGATCTACGACTTGAAAAACGTCAATCCACAAGCGCGCATCTCGGTGAAGCTGGTTGCTGAGGTGGGCGTCGGCACGGTGGCCGCGGGCGTCGCAAAGGCGCACGCCGACCAGGTGCTGATCAGCGGCCACGACGGTGGAACGGGCGCATCGCCGCTCACTTCCATCAAGCACGCCGGAATTCCCTGGGAGCTTGGTCTCGCCGAAACGCAGCAAACGTTGGTGATGAACGATCTGAGAAGCCGCATTCGCGTACAGACCGACGGCAAGCTGCAGACCGGTCGCGACGTGACCATCGCCGCGCTACTCGGCGCCGAGGAATTCGGATTCTCCAGCGCGCCGCTGGTTTCCATGGGCTGCATCATGATGCGCAAATGCCATCTGAACACCTGCCCGGTCGGAGTCGCTACGCAAGACCCGGTACTGCGGCAGAAATTCCAGGGCACGCCCGAAAACGTCATCAACTTTTTCTTCTACATCGCCGAAGAAGTGCGGCAGTGGATGTCCAAGCTGGGGTTCCGGTCGATGGACGAGATGATCGGCCGCGTGGACCGGATCCGGATGCGCGAAGCCGTCGAGCATTGGAAAGCGCGCGGCCTCGATTTTTCCACTATCTTGCACAACCCGCAAGTTCCCCGGCGCGTGGGCCGGCGATGCATGATCGCGCAGGACCACGGACTCAAGCAGGCGCTCGATCACGAGCTGATCGAGCGTTCGCAACCCGCCATCAAGCAGTGCTTGCCCGTCGAAATCGAAATGCCGATCCGGAATGTGCACCGCACCGTGGGCGCCATGCTGAGCGGCGAGATTGCACGCCGCTACGGATCCCACGGCCTGCCCGAAGATACGATTCGTGCGCACTTCACTGGCTCCGCCGGGCAGAGCTTCGGCGCGTTCCTGGCCAAGGGCGTCACGCTGACGCTCGAAGGCGACGCGAACGACTACGTTGGCAAAGGGCTTTCGGGCGGCAAGCTGATCGTCTATCCGCCGCGCACATCCACGTTTCTGCCGGAAGACAACATGCTTGTGGGCAATGTGGTGCTGTACGGCGCCACCAGCGGCGAGGCGTACTTCAACGGCATGGCCGGTGAGCGGTTCGCAGTTCGCAATTCCGGAGCAACCGCGGTAGTGGAAGCAGTTGGCGATCACGGCTGCGAGTACATGACCAAAGGCCTGGTGGTCGTGCTCGGCCGCGCCGGACGAAACTTTGCAGCCGGAATGCACGGCGGCATCGCGTTCGTCTTGGATGAAACCGGCGAGTTCTCGAACGTGCTCTGCAACAAGGCCAGCGTCGACCTGGAATCGATCTTCGATCCGGCCGACCAACAAGCCGTCCACGGCCTGATCGTCAAACACGTCGAAGCCACCGGAAGCCCCCGCGGCCAATGGATCCTGGAAAACTGGATGCAAATACTCCCCAAGTTCGTCAAGGTCTTTCCGCACGAGTATCGCCGTGTTTTAGGGATTCCGAAGCTTGCTGCAAACGTCAGACCGTCCGAACAGCCGGCCCACCACCCACCACCCACGACCCACCTCCCGCAACCGGAGGTTGCCCGTGGCTAAGACGACCGGCTTCCTCGAATACACGCGCGAAGTTCCCCAGCGCCGCCCGGTCATCGAGCGGCTGAACGATTGGTTCGAGGTCTACCAGGAATTCCCCGAGGAAAAAGTGCGCACGCAGGGCGCGCGCTGCATGGATTGCGGCGTCCCCTTCTGCCATAACGGATGCCCGCTAAACAACGTCATTCCCGACTGGAACGATCTGGTCTACCGCGACCGTTGGCGTGACGCCATCCGTGCTTTGCACGCCACCAACAATTTTCCGGAATTCACCGGGCGCATCTGCCCCGCTCCCTGCGAGGCAGCGTGCGTGTTGGGAATCAACGAGCCGGCGGTCACCATCAAAGTCATCGAAAAGAGCATCATCGAGCATGCGTTTAAGGAAGGCTGGATCCGGCCAGAACCGCCTCGCGAGCGAACCGGTAAGCGTGTTGCAATAGTCGGGTCGGGGCCCGCAGGGATGGCTGCGGCACAGCAATTGAATCGCGCCGGGCACCTGGTGACAGTTTTTGAAAAAGCCGATCGCCTCGGTGGATTACTGCGCTACGGCATTCCGGATTTCAAGATGGAAAAGTGGCTGCTGGACCGCCGCATCAAACAGATGACGGCCGAAGGCGTCGAGTTCCGAACCAACGTCCATGTGGGCGCCGCCATCCCCGGCGAGGAATTGCGCGAAGACTTTAACGCGATTCTGCTCACCGGCGGCGCCGAACAGCCGCGCGATCTACCGGTGCCCGGCCGTAAGCTGAAGGGAATCCACTTCGCGATGGAGTTTCTCCCGCAGCAGAACAAGCGAGGCGCGGGCGACGACGTGCCCGATCAGATTCTCGCCACCGGCAAGCGCGTCGTGATTATCGGCGGCGGCGACACCGGAGCCGATTGCCTCGGGACGACGCACCGCCAGAGGCCGGCTTCGGTGCATCAGTTCGAGATCATGCCCATGCCTCCCGGTGAACGCGCGCCTGAAACGCCTTGGCCCCTGTGGCCGCTGCAACTGCGCGCCGAAAGTTCCCACGAAGAAGGCGGAATCCGAGACTGGAGCGTCGCGACTTCGAGCTTCAGCGGCGATGACAATGGAAATGTGCAGAAGCTGAATGCGATTCGAGTCGGCCCGCCGCCCAAGTTCGAGCCAATCGCGGGTACCGAATTCTCGCTCGACGTCGAGCTGGTGCTGCTGGCCATGGGGTTCACCGGACCGGTGAAGGACGGGATCCTCGAACAGCTCGCCGTCTCGCTCGACGCGCGCGGCAACGTCGCGACGGATGCTAATTACATGTCGTCGGTGCCGGGCGTCTTTGCGGCCGGCGACATGCGGCGCGGCCAATCGCTGGTAGTGTGGGCGATCGCCGAAGGTCGCAAGGCGGCCGAAGGTGTCGACCGGTACCTGCGGTCAAGCTAGATTCGTCACTTCGCGCTGGTCACGCGCAGATTTGCAAAGTATCCATCTGTGCCTGGGCCTACCCAGAGACCCAGCGCACCTTCGGACTCGCCCAGCTTGAGGTCGTTGACGATGAGGCAAGGCTGGCCGGCGCTGTTAACATATAGCTGAGCCTTGCGGCCTGCGACTACGATCTTGACGTTCGTCCAAACGCCGGGTTCGAGATCGGCGTACGATTCGTATTCGCCGGGATGCTCCTTGCGCAACCGGTCCCACGGAAAATCCGGTTCCGACGTGTACTGGACCGAATGATTCCGCCGGAGTTGATCGTCGGCACGCCCATTCGTGGGCCGGAGATAAAAGCATTCGTAACGATGCGGGTCGCTCGCCACGCGAAAAGCCAGACCAATGAAACCGCGTGCGGCTCCGAATGCGCCAGCGGCGGGCTGTCCCGCTACTTCGAGTTCAATCGTGCCATCCCGAAAACTGCCCGGAACCAGCACCACGGCATTCTCCTTATCGGAGCCGACGACGTGCACGCCCTTGTGGCCGCGGAATTCCACGGCCTCGATCTTGACGTTGATCGGCTTGAGTCCCTCCACCGAATCCAGTCGCACGAGGCGCGCAGGCGGCTGCGCTTGGAGCAGCACTGCCGCCAAACAAATCGAACCGACGTGCTTCATGAATAAAGGCATTCCTATTGAACCTCAATCAACTCGTCCCAACCGAGTGCATACCCCACGGCCCGTTTCACTTCACTATGACGAGACGGCTTCAAGTCACCAAGCCTACCGACGAGAGCTTGCCGAGCAACTGTGCGAATGTTGTCACAGTTCGCGACGCACTTCTTGGGCAACCCCTCGGCTGCACCCAACGTGACCTCGACGGGAATGTTGCGAATCGTAGTTGTGATCTCAGCGGCCACAAACTTGTTCAGATACTGATAGGCGTCGTTCCGGCTCAGCAATAGCACCGGCCTGGTCCCGGCTGGGGCAGCGAGCCGGGCTCTCCAAATCTCAAATTGTTTCAAACTCTGAACTCCTCGCAGTTGGACCAATCATCCGCTTCGCCGCCGGAGTCTGGCTGTACCTCATAAGCACGACGGATGCGAGCGTATTCAGCCTCACGGATAGCCTTCTTGATGGCGGCTCGGATAAACTCGGCGCGGCGCCGCTTGGCTGCCGGAGCAATGTGGTTCAACGCCCGATACGTACCGTCGTCAAGATTCACTAGCAGAGCAGGCATATAGACATTATATATAATTCGCATATATGGAACAACCCTAGGGTCATGATATTCGGGAAGCCCCTTCCGACGGTCGGACCCGATAAAACGCCGGCTCAATCTTGAATCGATCCCGGTACGCTCCTCTCAGCTTATCCTCAAACTGATCCACAGCGCCCGGCTCCACCAGATTCACCGTGCAACCGCCGAATCCGCCTCCAGTCATTCTAGCGCCGAACGTTCCAGGAATCGCCATGGCGGCGTCCACCAGGAAATCCAATTCCTCGCAGCTCACTTCGTAGTCCTGTCGCAGGCTGCGATGCGATGCCAGCAACAGGCGGCCCATCTCGCTTAGATCGCCACCGCGGCTCGCCGCTACGAAATCCAGCACCCGTTGATTCTCGCTAAGAACGTGCCTCGCGCGCCGCAGCGCCACGGGATCGCGCACCAAAGCAAGCTGGTCCAGGCAAGCGTCTCGCAAACTTGCGACTTCCATCTGGCGCGCCGCCTGAGCACATTCCTCAACCCGGTGCCGATAGGCCGACTGCCCTAGCTCGTGCTTCACCATCGTATTCACGGCGATAATCGCAACGCCGCCCGGCAGCGCCACCGGCTCGCTCGCGAGACTGCGGCAATCGATCAGTAGCGCCGCGTTTTGCCGGCCAAAAACGGACACATACTGATCCATGATTCCCGACGGCAATCCGAGAAATTCATTTTCCGCGCGGCGCGCCAGCTTGGCCAGCTCCAAACTCGGAAGCTCGCCCGTCCATCCCAAAGCCAGCGCCGTGGAGACTTCGAGCGACGCCGACGAACTCAACCCCGACCCCAAGGGCACTGTGCTGTGAACCAACAGATCGCGTCCGCGCCCGAGCGGCAATTGCCGCGCGACGCCGATCACGTAATCCGACCAATCGCCGCACGGCCGGAGGTTGGGAATCTCTTCGAGCCGCCAGTGGCGCGCCTGTTGCAGGTTGTCGGAATACACGCGCAGCAGCCCGTCGCGATTCGGCGCAGCGGCAGCATAGCAAGCCAGATCGATCGCGATCGGAAGCACCAGGCCCAGGTTGTAATCCGTGTGCTCGCCGATCAGATTGACGCGGCCCGGAGCCCGAGCCAGATCCGGAGTGCTACGATAGCGCGCCTCGAATGCTTCGATTACGAGCTGCGCCGGGCCAGCCACAACATCAAGCCTCCGAACACCAGCATCGTCACGCCGCAGTAAAGATTCACGTTCGCGGTTTCGAGCGGCGCGCGATTGCCGGTCGCGACGCCGGTACTCGCCAGGATCAACCCGACCAGCGTGAAGAATATTCCGATAGGAATGCGAAGGTCGCGCATATCACCAGAAGAGCAAGTTCAAGACCACGAGCGCACCAACCACAATGGCGGCAAGCGGCAACGGGCGTTTGTACCATGGCAAGTCCGCGTCGCGCGGAATCTGGGTCAGCCCGTATACCAATCCATGCAGTTCCACCTCGGGCCGGCGTTTGGTTAGCAAGCTCACCAGAATCGTAACCACGAAGCACGTGGACCAGGCGAAGATAGCGATCCAGAAGTTCTGCGCCATCGTGGAAGGAAATTGATGAACCGTATCCAGCCAGCCGCCCTTGTTTTCCGCGATTGTCAAACCGTGCGTTGCCGCGGCCGCGAGAATGCCGGCCAGCAATCCCGTGAACGCGCCATGCCCGGTCGCTCGCTTCCAGAACATTCCCAGCAGGAATGTCGCGAATAGCGGAGCATTGACGAATCCGAAAACGAGCTGGAGAAAATCCATGATGTTGTTGAAGTGACTCGCCAGGTACGCCGTCGCAAGCGAAAGCGCCACTCCGAATACGGTCGTAAGGCGCGCCACCCATAGATAATGCGCGTCCGGTGCGCGCTTGCGAATATAGCCCTGATAAAGGTCGTAAGTGAACACCGTGTTGAACGCGGTCACGTTGCCCGCCATCCCGGACATGAAAGAAGCCATCAGCGCGGTCAGCCCCAGGCCAAGCATCCCGGATGGGTAGAATTGGGCCATCAAAGTAGTCAGCGCCAGATCGTAATTCAGCCCGCCGCCCTCCTTCGCCGGAATCGCATAACCGAGCTCCATTTGCGAAAGCGCCAGGGCCGCGATCCCCGGCACGATCACGATGAACGGCATGATCATCTTGGGAAACGCAGCGATCAAAGGTGTCCGCCGCGCCGCCGACATGGAGTCCGCCGCCATCGCGCGCTGCACCACCAGGAAATCCGTGCACCAGTAGCCGAACGAAAGCACGAATCCCAGCCCGGCCACCAATCCGAAAAGCTCCACGCCCATCGGATTCTGGGATGCGTCCGACAGATGCGACCAGGTGTGCGTCATCACGGCCGGAATGCGGTTGGCCATCCCGCTCCAGCCGCCGGCCTTGTTCACCGCCAGAATGGACAGCGGCGCGAACCCGACGACAATCAGAAAAAACTGCAAGACCTCGTTATAAATCGCGCTCGTCAACCCGCCGAGAAAGGTATAGATGAGAACGATAGCGGCCGAAAGCAGAACGGATGCCGTGAAGCTCCAGCCCAGAACCAACTGGAATAGCAGCCCGAGCGCATACATCGAAATTCCGGACGAGAAGACCGTCATCACCGCGAACGAAATCGCGTTCAGACCGCGCGTCTTTTCATCGAACCGCAGCTTCAGATATTCCGGCACGCTGCGCGCCCGGCTCCCGTAATAGAAGGGCATCATGAAAACGCCCACGAAGAGCATCGCCGGCACCGCGCCGATCCAGTAGAAATGCGCGGTCATGATGCCATACTTGGCGCCCGACGCGCACATGCCGATCACTTCCTGCGCGCCCAGATTGGCGGCAATGAACGCCAGGCTGGTAATCCAGACGGGAACGGATCGCCCGGAAGTCAGAAAATCTTCGCTGGTCGAAACTTTGCGCCTGACCAGCCACCCGATGCCAAGCACGAAGACGAAGTAGATCGACAGAATGAAATAGTCAACGAGAGCGAGAGTCAATCATCGAAAGTCTAGCATGTAGGACAGGGCCATGCCCTGTCAGGCTATGATTGACACTTAACCCTCGATGCTCCTCTTCGCCTGCACGATCTTCCTGAGCGCCTTCCTGCTCTTTGAGGTCCAGCCGATGATCGGCAAGATCATACTGCCCTGGTTCGGCGGCGCCGCGTCGGTCTGGAGCACCTGCCTGTTGTTTTTCCAGGCCGCGTTGCTGGCCGGCTATCTTTACGCGCATTGCTCCACGCGATACTTGAAACCGAAACAGCAGGCGACGCTGCACCTCATCTTGATGGCGATCAGTGTGGCCCTGCTGCCCATTATTCCCTCACCGCGCTGGAAGCCGCTCGAACCCGGCGATCCTTCCGGCCGCATTCTCCTGCTGCTCACCGCCACCATCGGTCTTCCGTACGTCCTGCTTTCGACCACCACTCCACTGCTGCAGGCCTGGTACGTGGCCGCCAAGCCCGGCGTTATTCCCTATCGGCTGTTCGCGCTCTCCAACTTCGGTTCGATGCTCGCGCTCTTGATTTTCCCCGTGCTGGTTGAACCCTCCCTCGGCACGCGCGCGCAAGCCTTTGGCTGGTCCGGCATCTACGCGATCTTCGTACTGCTGTGCGCCGCGGTCGCCTGGAGCACGTCGCACCGCGATCTCCAGGGAACATCCGCCGGCCCGCCAACAATGGGAACCCCCGCGCCTGCCTGGAACCTGTGCGTGCTGTGGACGGCGCTAGCCGCCTGCGCTTCCGCCCTGCTGCTCAGCATCACCAATCACCTCAGCCAAAACGTCGCGCCTATCCCCTTTCTTTGGGTCGCGCCTCTCGCGATTTATCTGCTCAGCTTCATCATTTGTTTCGAGCGCGAAAAAGGTTATCGCCGGCCAGTCTTCCTGCCGCTGCTAGCCGTGTCGCTCGGAGCGGCCGCTTACGCCATCTATTACGAGCAAGGAAATCTGGTCATCAAGCGTCTGATTCCCGTCTTCCTCGCGACGCTTTTCGTATGCTGCATGGTGTGTCACGGCGAGCTGGCCCGCCTCAAACCGGATCCCCGCCATTTGACCAGCTTCTACCTGATGGTCTCGCTCGGTGGAGTGCTGGGTGGACTGTTCGTCGCCGTCGCCGCGCCGCATCTTTTCGACACCTACGCGGAGTTACCTCTCTCGCTTGCGCTATGCCCCGCGTTGGTCGCTATCGTTCTCTGGTTCAGGCCCGGCGACTGGTCGCGCAGGTGGCTGCTTCTCTGCGTTCGCTTCGCGATGATCGCAGTCACGATCGCCTTGTCTGTCTATCTGGGCTACAAGAAACGTGCCGACGACCGGCGCTACGATCGTTCGGTGCGAAACTTCTACGGCGTCCTCCGTGTGTACGATGCGCCGAAAACCGTTACGGAAACCGCGGTGCGCAGGTTGATTCACGGCACCATCGATCATGGCGAGCAGGTTCTCACCGCATCCGAGCGGCTCTCGCCCACCGTTTACTACGGAGCAACCTCCGGCTTGGGCAGGGCCATCCGCCATCTCCAACAGAAGCCCCACGTGCGCATCGGCGTAGTCGGCCTGGGCGCTGGCGTAACGGCTGCCTATTGCCGGCCCGGCGACGTCTTCCGTTTCTACGAAATTAATCCCCTGGATTTGAGCATCGCCAGCACGTGGTTCACTTTCCTGAGGGACTGCGCCGCCGACCACGAGGTAGTCATGGGCGACGCGCGCATAACCATGGAACGCCAGACCAGCCAGCAATTCGATCTGATGGCAGTTGACGCCTTCACCAGCGATGCGATTCCCGTGCACCTGCTCACGCGCGAAGCCTTTGAGCTTTATTTCCGCCATCTCCGGCCCGGCGGAATTCTGGCCGTGCACATCTCGAACCGTTATCTGGATCTCGCCCCGGTGGTGATGCGCAACGCGCGAGACATCGACAAAATCGCCTTCGTAGTTAAGGACGTTCCCGACGAGCCCGACTACATCAGCGAGAGTGACTGGGTGCTGGTTTCGACCGACTCCAGTCTGTCCTCACAAGCAGCCTTTCAAGGCGCCACCATCGAACGCCCCAACCCACCGAAAAACTTCCGCCCGTGGACGGACGACTACAGCAACCTCTTCCAAATCCTAAAGTAGGACAGAGCCACGCCCTGTCGGATTCGCAATGGGAATAACCGTGACAAAACCGAATCGCGACAAAACCGAGCCGCGACCGGAAGGGAGCGCCACCACCAAACCCGGAGATGTATACTGACCCAAGAATGACAACAACCCACCTGACCCTCGCCACGCTATTCAGCATCGCCGCGCTACTCAGCGCCCAGCCGTCCTCCAACGAAGTCCGCATCGACGCCGACGACATCGGCGGCACAGTCACCGGCCCCAAAGGCGGGGAAGCCGGGGTCTGGGTCATCGCGGAAACCACCGGCCTCCCCACGAAATTCGTCAGAATCGTCGTCACGGACGATCGCGGCCGCTACGTCATCCCCGACCTTCCCAAAGCCAACTACAGCGTCTGGGTGCGCGGCTACGGTCTCATCGACTCGCCCAAGGTCCAAGCCGCGCCCGGTAAAATTCTCAACCTCACCGCTGTCCCCGCGCCGAATCCCCGCGCAGCGGCAGAATATTATCCGGCCACTTATTGGTATTCGCTCCTGCACATACCCGACAAGAGCGAGTTCCCCGGCACAGGACCAAAGGGCAACGGGATTTCCCCAAATATGAAGAGCCAGGCCGAATGGCTGGAACTGGTGAAGACGGATAGCTGCTGGTCGTGCCATCAACTCGGCACCAAGGCGACGCGCGAGATCCCTAAGAGCCTCGGCGTCTTCGATTCGCCCGCAATCGCCTGGGAGCGCCGCATCCAGTCCGGACAGGCCGGCAGCGCGATGGTCGGCGGCGTCGGCCGCCTGGGCAAGGAGCGCGCGCTGGCGCTGTTCGCGGATTGGACCAATCGAATCGCCGCCGGCGAAATCCCGCCCGCGCCGCCGCGCCCGCAAGGCCTCGAACGCAACGTCGTCATCACCGAGTGGGATTGGACCACGCCCAAAGCCTATCTCCACGACGAAATCGCCACCGACAAGCGCGATCCAACCGTGAACGCCAACGGCCTCCTCTACGGCGCTCCCGAGCTCAGCACGGATTTCATCCCGATTCTCGATCCGGTCCGCCACACCGCGACGCAAATCAAAATGCCCGTGCGCGATCCCAAGACTCCGGTTCCTCCGAAGCCGCTGAAGCCGTCGCCGTATTGGGGCGACGAGTCCATCTGGGACAGCCAGGCCAACATGCACAACCCGATGTTCGATGAAAAGGGCCGCGTCTGGTTCACCTCCGTAATCCGTCCGCCTGAAAACCCGGCGTTCTGCAAGGAAGGGTCCAGTCACCCGGCGGCGAAATTGTTTCCAGTGAACCGCAGTGGCCGCCAGCTCGCGATGTACGATCCCAAGTCGAAGCAGTTCACCCTCATCGATACCTGTTTCGGCACGCATCACTTGCAATTCGCCTCGGACGCCAACCACACGCTCTGGACCAGCAGCGGCGGAGGCGGCGACGTGGTCGGCTGGCTGAACACGAAAATGTTCGAGGAGACGCACGACGAGCAGAAATCGCAGGGCTGGACCGCGCTGATCCTCGACACCAACGGAAATGGCAAGCGCGACGCGTACGTCGAACCGAACGAACCCGTCGATCCCACCAAGGACAAGCGCATCTCTGGCGCATTCTACGGCGTCACCGTGAGTCCCGCCGACGGAACCATCTGGGGGTCGATACTCGGATTCCCCGGCAGAATCGTTCGCATCATCCCAGGTTCGAGTCCGCCCGCGACCACACTCGCCGAAGTCTACGAGGTTCCGATGCCGGGCTTCTCGCCACGCGGGCTGGACATCGACACCAATGGCGTCGGACACTTCGCCAGCTTCGACCGCCGCAAATGCAAAGGGCCGCTCAACGGACCATCCGCAACCGGCCAGCATTGTCCGGAAGGTTGGACGCTTTATCCGATGCCCGCGCCGCAGTTCAAAGGCTTGACGGACCCAGGCAGCGCCGAAGCCAGTTACTACGACTGGGTAGATCAATTCGATACCTTCGGCTTAGGCAAGAACGTGCCGATCGCCACGGGCAACGGCGAGGACGCGCTGATGGCCCTGCAAAACGGCAAATGGGTTGTGCTTCGCGTGCCCTATCCGATCGGATTCTTCGCCAAAGGACTCGATGGCCGCATCGACGATCCGAAAACCGGCTGGAAGGGTAAGGGCCTGTGGTCGACCTACGCCACCCGCACCGTCTTCCACGCGGAAGGCGGCAAAGGAACCACCAGCAAAGTCCTCCACTTCCAGCTCCGCCCCGACCCATTGGCAAATTAAATCGGGGACAGTGCACTAGTGCACTCAATCACCATTTTTTCGGGCAGTGGTCCCGATCATGTCCGCCTGACATCGCGCGAGACTCCTGATGTACAATGACCAGGAGTTTCAAGAGACCGAAGCCTGGGCGAACCCAGCCTTTGAAAGCGTTGCCGCATGCTCCCATATTTTGAGCAGCCGCTAATTCGTGTTGGTCCGGTGACCATTCACGCTTTTAGCGTCCTTCTGCTGGCCGCGATTATTATGGGACGCTGGATTGTCTTGCGGCGCGCCCGCCGCTTGGGCATCGCCGCCGATTCCATGGCGCTCATGTGCACGGTCATGCTGCTTTGCGGTTTGGCCGGCGCGCATCTGGTAAAGACCATCCTTCCGGACGTACCCGGATTCCTTACCGATCCCGCACTGGTTCTTTATCGGACGCACGGCATAGCATCCCTGGGCGGTCTTGGCGGCGGTCTGCTCGGCGGTGTGTTGCTGTGCCGCGCCCGCGGATGTTCCAATGCTCAAACTCTGTTGCGGCTCGACATCATCGCCTATGCGCTGCCGTTTGCCTGGACCCTCGGGCGGCTCGGCTGCGCGCTCGCCCACGATCATCGCGGCCTTCCCTCCACGGGCTGGTTGGCAGTACGATTCCCGGAGGGGCCGCGCTACGACCTAGGCCTGATCGAATTCCTGTTCCTGATCGGGTTGTCGGCGCTGTTTTATTTTCTCGACCGGTGGCCGCGCCCGGCAGGATTCTTCTTCGGCCTGTATGGTGTCGTCTATGGCCTGTTTCGCATCTGGCTCGACACATTGCACATACAGCCGCTTCGCTTCCTCGGCGGCGCGGCGGCGTGCGTCGTCGGCCTGGCCGGATGGGCGGCCGTAGTGTATTTCAACCCGCGAAAAGAGAAAGCTCGTCTGGAGGTTTCATGCGTGCAACTTTCGTCCTGAACGTTTTGTTGGTGGCGTCCGTTTGGGCGCAACCGCCCCTGGTGTATAACCGCGCGGTCCTGAACGCCGCCAGCTTCGTGCCCCAAGGCGTGCCCGGCGGCGGCATAGCGCGCGGATCCATCTTCAGCATTTTCGGCACCCGCTTCGGCCCGCCCTCGCCGGTGCCGGTGAGCGTCTTCCCACTGGACACGACGCTGGGCGGCGTTTCCATTACCATCACGCAAGGCAACACTACCGTGAACGCGCTTCCGCTGTACGCCAGCAACACCCAGGTGAATGCGATCATGCCTTCGAACGCGCCCTTGGGAATGGCGTCGTTGCGCGTGGTATCCGGCCGCACGCAAGGGAATCCAGTGCCGGTCCGGATTGTCGACAATTCGGTCGGCATCTTCACCGCCACTCAGGCCGGTGTTGGGCCGGGCGTCCTGCAGAACTTCATTGCTCCGGACAACCAGCCGTACAATGCGCCCACCGTGACAGCCCAACCAGGGCAGGTGATCACGCTTTGGGCCACAGGTTTGGGACCGGCGCCGAACGGGATCGACAACGTGGCGCCCCCGGCTGGCAACCTGCCGGCGACGGTCGAAGTTTTCGTGGGCGGCAAATCGGCCAGCGTGCAATACCACGGCCGGACTCCATGCTGCTCCGGCGTGGATCAGATCGTGTTCCAAGTCCCGGCCGACGCCCCGCTGGGCTGTTGGGTGCCGGTGTTGGTGCGGACCGGCGGCGCCACCGTCAGCAACGCCGTCACCATGGCCATTCAATCCGACACCTCTACTTGCTCGGAGACCCTCAATCGCCTGGCTCCGGCGGTGGTGAACGGAGGCAAAGCGGGCGCGTTCGTCGCCGTTCGCGCCAGCACGCATGAAGATGTTGGCACGCGCGTGCCGATCGATCTCACCGTGGATTACCACGCCGCCATCCTCTACGACATGAAAAGCTCGCTCTTCGCTTTTAACGCCGCCGTGTCGCTTCCTCCAGCGGGAACCTGCACCACCTACAGCGTCGCAGGCGACCTGCTCGCTGGAGATTTATTGCCCGGAGGCGTGCCCACCGCGCGCTTGCTGGATGCCGGTCCGGCGTTCAACCTTACCGGGCCGCGTGGCTCGCGGACACTTACCTCCGTCGTGCCGTCGTTCCGCATTGGGTACCTGGGCGGTTCCATCACCGGCAATCTGTTTCCCGGCACGCTGTTTCTCGAACCCGGCGCGTACACCTTGAGCGGTTTCGGAGGCGCCGACGTTGGCGCGTTTCAGGCATCCCTGACCGTGCCCCAGCCGCTCACCTGGACCAATCGCGATCAAATCATGACTGTCAGCCGTTCGCAGCCGCTGACCATTTCCTGGACGGGTGGAACGGATCAGCAGGTCGGCATCGTCGGATTCGGCGAAGATCTGCCCACCAACGCCAGCACGAGTTTTGTGTGCGTGGCGCAGCCGGGGACCACCAGCTTCACCATTCCACCTTATATTCTCGCGAACCTCCCCGCAACGCGCCGGAACATTCTGCAATCCAAGAGCGTGATCTATTTCGTGAGCGTCCCCCGCTCCAGCGCGACGCCGCTTACCGCCAGTGGTCTGGACGCCGGCGTCGCGATGTTTACTTACATCAACGGCAAGACGGTGGTATTTCAATAGGACGGCCAAAATGCGCATACTGAACACCCTGCTTTTCATTGGCATTCTGCTCTTCGTCGGCGCGTGCGACCTGAGCGATTGCCTCCCTAGCCCTCCCGGCGGCTCCTGGTATACATGCAGACAAGAGACGACCCAAAACGCCGATGGCTCGTTTAATTTTACGTCGGTCACACTGTTCTTGGATCCTGCGACCGCCATAGTGGACCCCGGTGCACGCGGCTCAGGGCTCGTCGATTGCAGTCCCATAGACATCTCAAAGGTGCGACCAAGAGGAACGGCAGTGGGCGCCGCGGATAGCCATATGGCTGGGTCGCAACTCGCGTATTTCTCGAAGCTCCACGCCGCCATACAAACAGGCGTGTATCCACCCCCCACCCTGCTGGCGCTTCCCTTCGCGCCTCTACGCCTGCAAACGCAAATCTCCAATCCGCTTTCGAATTGCGACCCGTCGTCGGCGGATGTATTGGTCGCGAACCAGACCAACAATACGGTCACACGGCTGGGGACTTGTCCCGTCGCGGTCAAGGCCACCATATCTGTTGCTTCACGGCCGATCGAGGTGGAATTAACCCCGGACGCGAAAACCGCCCTGGTCACCAGCTACGACAACGTAGTGAACTTCATCGATGTCGCGTCCAATACTGTCACCTTCAGGCTCACGACCGACTCCACGGTGAATCCTTCGGGTATTGCCATCACGCCGGATGGAACGCGGGCCTATGTCACCAGCTTCAACATCGCGAACGGCGCCGTGCTGGCCATCGACCTCGCAACCCGAAGCATCATCGCGACCATTCCAGTGACATCGTTTCCGCAGTCTCTGTTCATGACGCCGGACGGTTCGCAAGTGTACGTCACGTTTCCATTGGGGAACGCGGTGTACGTGATCGACACATTGACCAACAGCGTGGCCACTACACTCAACATTGCCGCGCCCTACGGCATCGCTTTCAGCCCGACAGGAACAAGGGCGTACATCACCAGTGCATCCGGCTCGCCCGCCAGGGTTGTAGTGGTGGATACCACCACTTACACTGTCGTCAAGTCTTATCCGGTGGGTGTTTCACCCTTCGCCATAGCCATGATGTATGGCGGGCGTTATGTGATCGTGAACAACTTTGGTTCGAACTCGGTATCGGTGATCGATACCGTGAAGGATTCGGTAACCACGACCGGCATCGGCGGCGCGCCGCTGGGCATTTCCTTCGTGCAGTGAAACCGGAGATAGCTCCCCAAGCGCCTGCTGTACAATTCAAGAATGCATCGATACATCCTTGCCGCTGCCATCGCATGCGCCGCGCTCGCACAACATTCTGACACCGCTGCGCCTGCCGAATCCAAAACCGCCGAGCAGTCCTTCAAGAACATCACCCAGCTCAAAGGAACACCGGCCGATCAGTTGCTGCCTGCGATGCAATTCATCGCCGCATCCCTCGGCGTCGAGTGCAACTTCTGCCACGTGCCCGGCAAAATGGAACTCGACGACAAGCCCGCTAAGAAAACCGCCCGCGAAATGATGGCCATGACCGCCGCGATCAACAAGAACAGCTTCGGGGGCCGCCGCCAGGTAACCTGCTATTCCTGCCATCATGGATCCTCGCATCCCGCCAACACACCGGCGGTCGCCGAGTCCGATACGCCCGCGCGCAACCAGCCGCCCGCCGCCACGCCTTCTAGCTCGTCTCCGACTGCGGATGAGATCGTGACAAAGTATGTCGCCGCGCTCGGTGGCGCCGACTCCATCCAAAGGATCACCAGCCGCGTTATGAAAGGAAGCATCCACGTCGCCGCAAATGAGAGTCCCATCGAGGTGATCACCAAGGCCCCCAACAAGCGCATTTCCATCACGCGCTCGGCCAACGGAGAGAGCATCACTGCTTTTGACGGAAGCGCGGGATGGCTCGGCAATACCGGACGACCGCCGCGTGAGATGACTGCCGCCGAATCGCAAGCCGCTGGGCTTGACGCGGAGTTTTCCCTCGCGATTCGCCTGAAGGAAATCTTTCCTCAATTGCGCCTCGGCCGCCCGGAAGAGATCAACGGCGTCCAGTGCGACACACTGAATGGCTCTGCACCGGACCGCCCGGCAGTGCGCCTCTACTTCGACGGCAAGTCCGGACTGCTCCTGCGCCTGGTGCGCTACGCAGAAACTCCACTAGGCCGCAATCCCACACAAATCGACTACGCCGACTATCGCGAAGTCGACGGCGCAAAAATTCCCTTCCGTTGGACTCTGTCACGCCCCAACGGCCGCTTCACAATCCAAATCGCCGAAGCGAAAACAAATGTCCCCGTACCCGACGAAAAATTCACCAAGCCCGCGAGTGAAATCAAATAGCCACTACCTCTGGCTCAAACCGCCATCCACGGCCATCACCTGCCCGGTGACGAAATTCGACGCGTTCAAAAAATACAGCACTGCGTCCGCGACTTCTTCCACCGTTCCCTGACGGCCCGCCGGCGTGGCCGCGATCATATCCTGAACGCGCGGCTCCTGTCCCGAAGAAAGAATCACGCCCGGCGCCACCGAGTTCACCGAGATCTCCGGCGCGAACGCCTTTGCCAGCACGCGTGTCAACATGATGACGCCGGCCTTCGAGGAACAATAATGCGCGTACTCGGCCCAAGGCCGGATCCCGCCCAGCGAACTGATGTTCACGATCCGCCCGCCACCCGACTTCTTCATCAGCACCGCGCCCTGCTGGCAACAAAAAAACGTGCCTTTCAGATTCACGCTATGGATAAAATCCCAATCCGCCTCGGACATCTGGAGCGCATCAACCCTCCGGAATCGCGCAGCATTATTGACCAACCCATACAACGAACCTAGCCGTTCCTCTACCTCCCGAAACATTCGGCTGATCTCATCCACGCTCGCCAAATTCGCCCGAAACAAGGCCGCGTCCCCGCACTCCGCCGCAGTCTCGCGAGCCTCCCTCTCAGAAGTTTCATAGTGAATAGCCACGCGATATCCAGCCTGAAACAGCCGCAAAGCAATCCCCCGCCCAATCCGCCGAGCGGCCCCGGTCACCAGCACTGTTTTATTCGCGCTCATTCGCGGCCAATAATTATACGATCGGGTCTCCGTGTACCTCTACCTCTTCAGGCTCAATCCCCGCTGGCACAGGCTCCGGCAGCCGGCCCTTCCAATTCGCCCACAGCCAGAATAGCGCGGTGCTCGAACTCAGCACACCCGACACCGCGCCGATCGCCCGCGGGCTCCACGACTCCGACGCAATCCCCGCCCCCATCATCGAAAGCATCATCGTCGACCATGTTAACGTTTCGACAGTTGCAAACACCCTCCCGCGAAATTCATCCGCGACGTGCCGCAGCAGTTGTGAAACGTTCAACACCGAGCTGACTGCGATCGCAGCCCGCGACAATCCCAGGAACCACATGGCCAACGCAAAACTGGGCATCTGGCTGAACACCACGTACGATCCGCCATGAATCAGATAGCAGATGCCGATAGTCCGCTTGTATCCTTCAAACGAAATCCGCTTTCCGAGCCAGTGCGCAAACGTGCCACCCACTAACAGACCCAAGCCGGCCGACGCCCACAACGAACCGATCCCCGCCGGACCGCGATGAAACACCAGCTCGCCAAACAGACTGAACAGAATTTGCGCCGCGCCGCCTCCCGAAGCCCAACCAACCGACAGCAGCGCGATCCCGAATATCAGCGGCGCACCGCGCATGTAGCGCAACCCTTCCGTATACTCATGCCACGGCCGGGCCACTTCGTTCTCGGTCAACTCCGTATGCTGTGCCCGGAAGTTCCCGCGGTTCGCGCGCAGCGCCGTAATGCATATGGCGGAAAACAGAAACGAAATGGCGTTGAACGCGAACGCCCACTCGTAGCCGAACTGCGTGACGCTCGCGCCGCCCAGGAATGCGCCCAACGTCAGCGTGGTCCATTGGGTCGTCTGCGTGAGCGAATTCGCGGTGTGCAGCTCTTCCTTGCTGGCGATGGCCGGAAGAATTGCAGATCGGCCACTCGTGAAAAACGGCGACGCAAACATCAACAGCGCGCTCAGCAGGTACAACAGCCAGGTGTCTTTGCGCGGAATCGCAACAATGAATCCGAGCGCGACCACGGCGCGAATCAGATCGCTGGCAATCATGATGCGTTTGCGGTCCAGACGGTCCAACACCACGCCCGCCAGAGGCCCGGCCATCACAGCCGGAATCGCCCGCGCCAGCATCACGCCGGTCACCACCATGCCCGAACGCGTATTGGCGAGGGCCAGGCTAAACACGGCGATGTTGTTGAAGTGGTCGCCGATCTCGCTCACCACCTGGCCGCCCCAGGTGTAGCGATAGTTGCGGTTGTTCTTCAGCAGTCGAAGAAAGTCGGACATTTCAGGCGTGTTCCGTTACGTAGACCCCGGATAATACGAGGATGCCACCAATCACCAGCGCCGTGCTGACGTGTTCACCAATCAACACAATCGCAAACAGCGTCGCCACCAGCGGCTGCAAGTACGAAAACGCGGAGACGCGCGAGGCTGGAAAGTAAGTCAGCGCGTAGTAGTAAATCAGGTAAGCGATCACTGCCGCAAACACGGCCATGTAAATCAGGCTCCACCACGCGGCAGCGCTCACGCGCCCAAACTCGAAATGTGACGCCAGCGAAAAAGTCATCGGCAGCAGCGCGAAACCTCCGCCGGCATAGGCAATCGTATTGACCGTAACGCCTGCGTGCCGCTTCGTGAGCTGCTTGCCTATGACCGTAAAAATCGCAAACGAGAAGACTGACAGGAAAATGAAACAATCTCCCGTAAGTGTCGCGCCCGAGCTCCGGTCTTTTGAGAGCTGCAGCACTGCAACACCGGCCGCGGCCGTGAGCATCCCCGCTATTTTGCGCGCCGTGATGTGCTCGTGCCGCAGAAATGCTGAAAACAACAACACCATCACCGGCATCAAGGTTACGACGATCGCCGCGTGCGCCACGCTGGTCCACGCCAATCCAACTACGAAGAACAACTGGTTCCCCGCCACGCCAAAAATTCCCAGCAGCAGCACGCGCCGGAACTCCAGCCACGTCCACGCATCGTGCTTGTCCTGCCGCCGCCACAAATAAATCGGCAGGATGAACACCCCGGCGATGGCCATCCGCAGTCCCACGAGCAGCAATGGAGGGAACTCTCGTAACGCCACCTTGCCGATCACATAATTCAGCGACCAGATCAGCAACATCAAGATGAGCAGGAAATAGAGGCGTGCGTCCGAAGGCCGCGCGCCGCTCACGAAATGGTTTCCTCCCGAACGGTGATGGAACTGATCATTTCCCGATCCAGCTCGTAACCGAACCCAGGGGCATCCCTCACCTCGATGGTCCCGCGTGGCGTCGTCTCCACAGGCGGCTGGATGATGTCGCGAGCCCAGTAGCGCTTACTCGCGCTCACATCGCCCGGCAGCACGAAGTTCGGCAGCGTCGCCAGCGCGATGTTGTGCGCCCGCCCGATGCCCGATTCGAGCATCCCGCCGCACCACACCGGAACTCCGGCCGCCTGCGCGACATCGTGCACGCGCTTGGCCTCGGCGAACCCGCCCACGCGGCCCAGTTTGATATTGATGATGCGGCCGGCGTCCATCGCCAGCGCCTGCTTGGCCTGGTGCGCCGAGCGAATGCATTCGTCCAGACAAATCGGAGTCTTCAACTGCGCCTGCAGCTTCGCGTGGTCGATAATCTCGTCGTGCGCGAGCGGCTGCTCGATCATCATCAGCCCGAATTCGTCCAGGCGCTTGAGCCGCGGAGCATCTTCCAGCCGGTACGCCGAGTTGGCGTCCGCCATCAACAGGATGTCCGGGAATCGCCGCCGCACTTCGCGGATCACGTCCACATCCCAGCCGGGCTTGATCTTCATCTTGATGCGTTGGTAGCCCGCCGCGAGCTCCGTTTCGATTTTCTGGAGAAGCTGCGGCACCGACTCCTGGATTCCGATCGAGACCCCGCACGGAATTTCGCGCCGCGCTCCGCCGCCGATGTGCTGATAGAGCGGCCGGCCGAGCATGCGCGCTTCCAGATCCCAAATTGCGACCTCCAGGCCTCCGCGCGCCATGTTGTGCCCACGGATATGCGCGGTGCGTGCCCCCACTTCAGCGGCGCTTTCGAATTTATGCTTCAAAACTCGCGGTGCGGCGTAATCGCGCACGATCAGCCACGCCGATTCAGTCCATTCCTCGTTGTAAAACGGATTCTCGCCCGCCGTGATCTCGCCCCATCCCGAAAGCCCTCCGGCCGAAACCTCCACCAGCACCATGTGGCGCTCCGTAGTGCGGCCGAAGCTGGTCTCAAAGAAATTGAGCAGCGGCATCCGGATCTGCCGCAGTGTGATTCGTTCTAATTGGATTCCCATTTTCCTAGTAAATAAGTCCCTGCCTCTTCGGATTTGGCGACGCCGATCACCGCCATTCCGCGATCGAACGCGGCGCGGAACTCCTCGCTTGCCCGTTGCTGGATCTCGCGTGCGCGTTTCGGATCGTTGGATCGAATCGCAGCGATGTCGGCCGGAATCGCGATGCGCGCCTCCACGGGATTGCGCTCGAAGCGATCGCCCGCGACGATCGCCTTGGCGCGCGGGCTTGCGATCCACCATTCCGCGATGCAGCGATCCGTCGGCAAACCACCGTGCAGATGGCTGGAAGTGGTCCCGTATTGGTTTAGAACGTAGCGCCGAACGACAGCCCCCAGCCGTTCCGTGTTGAAATACGCGTTCTTGATCTCAAGCGGATCGAAGGTCCACTCGATCAGGTCGATCCCGCGAGCCAGCGCTTCTTCGCGCTGCGCGAGCTTCAGCTTGCGGCCGACGCCCGAATTTTGATATTCCGGCAGCACGCCCAGCATGTGGCTGTGCAGGTAGCTCTTGCTGCCGGGCTTCAAACCCGGAATGGCGAGGCAGAAGCCGATCATGCGCTTGGCGTCGAACGCGCCGAAGGCCTGCCCGCCGACCTTGGTCGCCACCACGAAGAGCCGCAGCGGCAGCAGCTCGATTTCCTCGAAACCCCAGATCTCCTGCTGCAGCCGGACCGCTTCTTGAAAATCGGCGTGTGAGGTGAGTGCGCGAATCTCAATCATCGCTTGCCTTGGCCTCCTGCCAGAGCGCCTCCATCTCTTCGAGCGTAGCGCCGGGAAGATTCGCGTGATTCTCGACGTGCGCGAAACGCTTGCGGAATTTCGCGTTGGTCTTGCGCAGTGCCTGCTCGGGATCCACCTTCAGGAAGCGCGCCAAGTTCACCAGCGTGAACAACAGGTCGCCGATCTCGCCTTCGAGCTCCGCTTGCGATTCATTCGCGCGCGCGTGCGCCAGCTCGCGCAATTCCTCCTCGAGTTTTTCGAGCACCTGATCGGCGTTCTCCCAGTCGAAGCCGACGCACGCGGCTTTCGAAGCGATCTGTTGCGCCTCGACTAGCGCCGGAAGACTGCGCGGCACCGAATCCAGGCGCCCCTTGTCCGCTTCGCCGCGAGTCTTCTTCTCATCAGCCTTGATTTCATCCCAGCGCCGCTTGACGTCATCGGCGGTTTTGGCGGACCCATCGCTGAACACATGCGGATGGCGCCGGATCAGTTTTTCCGCGATAGCGTCAAGCGAATCGTCGATCCGGAATTTGTTCTCCTCCGACGCCATCTGCGCGAAGAAAACGGCCTGCAGCAGCAGATCGCCGAGTTCGTCGGCGAGCCCCGGCCAATCGCGCCGGTCGATGGCATCGAGTACCTCGTAAGTTTCCTCGAGTAGGTACGGCTTGATGGTATCGAAGCTCTGCTCGCGGTCCCAAGGGCAGCCGCCGGGGGCGCGCAGGTGCGCCATGATGCCGACCAGGCGCTCAAACTTTTCCCCAGTTGTTTTCGGATCGGTTGACATTGCAGGCGGTGGAATCCCCAGTCTACCGCAGGCTATCGGGGCTGGGCACTTCGCAGTTCCGGCGCTTCTGGCGCTTTGTCGCGATATGATGGTCAGTGGATATAGACTAAAGGGTGGAGTAGGGACCCAATGGACGCCTTGCTGGAAAAGCTGGATGCCAAGCTGCGCCAGTGGAATCCGGAGACCGCTGCTCAGGTAAGGCAGTGCGTGACGGAAGTAATCGATCTCGCCGATCAGGACGTTCTCGATCTGATGCGCTCGCGTACGGTCGAACAGGAAGTTCTGGACTCGCTCGATGAGCCCATGTCCAGCTGAAGTTTGGCTTGCGGATTTGGGCTTGGCGGCGAAGACACGGCCCGTCGTGGTTGTTTCCCTTCTCTTGAATCGATCACACGTGAGAACTGACGCCAGGTTCTATCTTCCGGGAGTCACCTAAAGGGTCGGGCGCAACACACAGGGGCGAAGTCGTAGTGCGAAGGACCTGAAGAGTGAGTGCCAGCAATCACTCCGCCCAGTGTGTTACCGTAATATCACGTGCGCCGACTAGCAACATCACTGATCCTTTTGACCCTTTTAGGCAGTATATGCCTTGGATTTCAGGCAGCAGGAAGAGTAGCGATCGACATGACTGAGTATCAAAAAGCTGCCCTTTCCGTCATTCAGAGCGTTTCGCTCCAACTTATCCTCGTCGCTGTGGGCGCCGTTGCGATAGTCGGGAGCGTTCTAGCGACAAGAACGACCCCGACGAAGAGCAGGCGCGCCCTCTATTGGGGGATGGGGCTGTTGATGCTTTCAGTGGTCTGCGGTGTTGTTGGTCTAGGGAATGCAGTATCGCAGCTTGCCGACAAGGGCTTCGATCCTTACGAACCAATACTTCGATGGTCTTACTTCTTGCAGCTCCTGTGGATGATAGTCGGTGGCACTGTGTTCGTTTGGTACCTGGCACGAAATATCCGTTAGGGAGATCAACATGAAAACGTTCTTGCGCTTTTTCGCTGTTTGCTGTGTCGCGTTTTGGCCAGCTCGCAGTTCCGCCCAGGAGATCGGCAAGGCATTGCAGGACAAATACGTCGTCATATTCGACTCGATTCTGCAGGACTGGAATAAGCGCATTTTGGAGTTGCCCTCAAAAAGCGCCCTGCAGGACCAGTTCTTCAAGATGCTCGACGCACGAGTACAACAAAAGCTTGGTGGATATGAAGACGACAGGTGGAGACAGCGGCTTCGAACGAATTGGGAGCAGCTGCCGTCGGATTTGAGGCCCACCCTTCAAATAAGCGACGGGGCGAGGCTAGCCATTCTTGGCGGGTTTGTGGACAACCTTCGTGATATCCGGAGGGAAGTCAAAGCCGATGGAGCCAGCATACTTCAGGCTACTGGCCTGCCCCTTTTCGTTGTGTTGGGCTGGTCACAACTACAAGCACTTAAGGAAGGAGCCCAGGCCATTTCATCTGAGCACATCCGCCAGTCTATAGCCGCCTTTTATACCGGTGTCTATCCAATCTGCAGGCGGCCGCCGCCCAAAAACCGGCTGTCAAAGGTGTCCTAGAGTAGCGCTCAAATGGCGGATGCTGTTCAAGGAGCCCACCGCACGAGGGCGTGGTTCGACTCGTTGCCGAGGGCGAAGGCGATTTTAGTAGCGTGCTGATGCAACCATAGTTTCCGCAGATTTTCTTCGAAGGAGAGGCCCATAAATGCTGGACCAGATTAAGCAGGAAGTAAGAAACGATGTGTTTTATCAGCAGAACTTCGCGAACGATGGTGAGCGGTTCGTTGCATGGTATCTCCGGAGAGTTCTGTTGCGTGATCCAATTGCAACCCGAGACGACATCACAGATGGCAAGGACGATAAGCAAATTGATGCCGTCATCGTGGATGATGAGGAAAGTCGAGCGCTCATCGTTCAAGGGAAATTTATCGGCGAGAGTCTCGTGGATAGTGCGCCCTTGCGGGAAGTTCTTGGCGCATGGATGAGGCTGCAGGACCTTCCGTCGCTTCAAAAGGACTGCAACGAAAAGCTCAAACAGAAACTAGAAGCGGTCCGGAAAGCACTGGATGATGAGTACCGGGTGGAATTTGAGCTCCTCACAACCGGAACCCTCACTGAGGCGGCCCAGGCGGATCTGAAAGTCTTTGCGGACAAGCTGGAAGAGTCCGATGATTTCGCCGCAAGTCTGCACGTTGTCGATTCCGAGGTATTGGCGACTAGGCTCGCCGAAGCGGAAGCCCAGGAGCTTCCTTCGCTTGAGCACACAGTAACGATCGATCCTGAGAGAACGCTTGTCACGACGGTCGGCAACGCCCAGACGATCATCACCGTGTTGCCGTTACGCGAGTGTCTGAAAATGCCTGGCATCACGGATGGTCGGCTGTTTCGAAAGAACGTCCGCCAGTCCCTCGGAGCAAATAACAAGGTAAATCGTGCACTGAGGGCAACGATCAACGGGGAAAGGGTGAGAGATTTCTTCTTCTATCACAACGGAGTCACCGCGATCTGCGATTCGGCGAAGGTGAATCTAGAGAAGAAGACCCTTTCGGTCAAGGGCTTCAGCGTGGTCAATGGCTGTCAGTCTCTCTCGACGATTTATTCCACATCGGAGCGTGTGCGCGCTGCGGAAGCGAAGGACGCATGCATACTCTTCAGGTTTTACGAGATTCCTGAACGAGCGCTCGCTGATCGGATTAGTATCAACACGAATTCTCAAAGCGCCGTGAAGCCGCGCGACCTCCGGAGTAACGATAAGGTCATGGTCGGACTTAAAAGAGCGTTCGAGACCCGCTATCCTGATGGCTTCTTCATGACAAAGCGAGGTGAAGAAAGGCCGGCGGACAAAGACGCTAAGAAAACGATTGACGCCGCGGTGCTGGCCCGAATGATCATGGCTTGGCACTGCCAGCGGCCGAACATTTCGGCAAACGAGAAAAGGCTCTTCGACGAGCACTATAAGACGATTTTCCGAACGGGCTATGACCCCGGTTCTGTTTTAGCCCTCCAAACCTGGTTGAACGCAATCGACGATGCTTGGCCGAACCTTGCATTGAACGATGTGCTGAAGGCGGGCAAGTCGTACGTCAAATTCCATATCCTGTTTGCCGTATCAGCTATCATCGCCACCACGAACAAGCAACCAACGATGGTCCCAGAGCCCAGTTTCACCATGAACGCCGCACAGCAGCCGACTGACATCCTGCCACTGGCGGCGAACTGTATCGAGAATGCTCTGCAAAGCGCCTTGAATCAAGCGCAGGTTAGCGGCAAGGTTTTCAGTCCGCAGAATTGGCTGAAGAGTACCGCGAGTGTGCAGGGTGAAACGCTCGTTGCGGGTACAATCGCGGGCATGCTGCCGAGTTTTCCGAACGGCAAGACCCTTCTGGAACTAGTCAAGGTGCCGACGAACTATTTCGCGCCCCGCTGGTCTGCCGAATAACAGACCGGCTTCCATTTCGCCGATCTTCTGCATGATTTCGTCCCAGCGCCGCTTGACGTCGTCGGAGGTTTTGGCCGAGCCGTCGCCGAATACATGCGGATGCCGCCGGATCAGCTTTTCCGTGATGGCGTCGAGCGAATCGTCGATGCGGAATTTGTTTTCTTCGGACGCCATCTGCGCGAAGAACACGGCTTGCAGCAGCAAATCGCCGAGTTCGTCCGCGAGCCCCGGCCAATCGCGCCGGTCGATAGCGTCGAGCACCTCGTAAGTCTCTTCGAGCAGATACGGCTTGATGGTGTCGAAGCTCTGCTCGCGATCCCAAGGGCATCCGCCGGGGGCGCGAAGCTGCGCCATGATGCCGACCAGGCGCTCAAATCGTTCGCCAGTTGTTCTCGGATCTGTAGCCATGCGCGCGTTGGAATCCCCAGTCTAACAAAGAGCTGTAGCACCGGTTTTCTTGCCTGTGTTGGTTTTGATGAGGGCTATGCGCAAAGCCGCCGCCGAGGCAATAACTGAGTCGCGACCGGCAGGGAGCGTGCCACCGCGCTAGGTCACCACCCACACGCTCCTTCCTGCCAAATCGGTGAACGAAACGAAGGAGTGCAGTCGTCCTTGGCAGCGATCATCCCGTCTTCCAGATTCTCGAAAACGGCAGCGGCCGGCATTCGCGTGACGCGGAACACCGACACCTAACACCTGACACCTAACACCTAACACCTGACACCTAACACCTAACACCCAACACCTAGCACCTGAAGCTAAAATAGCTGTAATGAGCGATCAGGATCTTCCGATTCCCCCGGCCACTTTCGACTTCCTCATCCTTTCCCTGAAGGCGCAGGCCGAAGTGCATCTCGGCCTGATCTATTTCGGCGACGAAAAGGACCGGCCCAGGCCCGATTTTCGCATCGCGCGCCACACTATCGACATGCTCGCGATGCTCCAGGAAAAAACGCGCGGCAACGTCACTCTCGAAGAACAGCGGCTGGTGGAGAATGCGCTCACGGAACTGCGCTTCCGATTCGTCCAGGCGATGGAGCAACAGCAAAAGCAGGCGGCCGCGGCGTCTCCGGCGCCCGCTGACGAACCCAAGACCCCCGCTGACGAACCCAAGACCCCCGCTGACGAACCCAAGACCCCCACCGACGAACCCAAGACCGAAGGGCAGGCCGGCTCCTAGATGGCCGTGGAATCCTTCAGCATCACGGTGCTCGGTTCGGGCACCAGCGTTGGCGTTCCCACCATCGGCTGCCATTGCGCCGTGTGCAACTCGGACGATCCGCGCGACAAGCGGCTCCGGCCTTCGGTCTACATCAAATTTCGAGACCACGGAATCCTCATCGATACCACGCCGGATTTTCGCCAACAAGCCTTGCGCGCGCGCATCGAGCGCGTGGACGCCATCCTGTTCACGCATTCGCACGCCGACCATATCATGGGTCTCGACGACGTGCGCCCGTTCAACTTCCGGCAAGGCGGCGTCATTCCGATTTACGGATCGGCTGAAACGCTCGAGAACATCCAGCGCATCTTTCGCTACATCTTCGATCCGCGCTTTGCCGAATCCGCCGTACCGCGCCTGGTGACGCACACATTCGATAGTGCGCCCATCGAGTTGTTCGGCCTGGAATTCAAGCCCATCCGGCTTTGCCACGGCAAGGGCACCGTTTACGGCTTCCGCTTCGGCGCGGCCGCGTATCTCACGGATCACAGCGATATCCCGGAAGAATCGATGGAGCTGCTGAGCGGTCTGGATGTGCTATTCCTGGACGCGTTGCGGCATCGCCCGCATCCGACGCATTCCACCGTGGAGCACTCGCTTCAGTCGGTCGAAAAGCTGGCGCCGCGGCGCGCGTTTTTCACGCACATCTGCCACGATCTGGCGCATGCCAGCACCGAAGAACAGTTGCCGCCGCACGTACGGCTGGCCTACGACGGCCTGGAGATCGCCATCGGGGGCGCCGCGCAATGATTTACCGAAGCCTCGCGGAGACGCCCGACGATTTCGGACCGTGCGCCATCACGATCGGCAATTTCGACGGTGTGCACAAGGGTCATCGCCAGATCCTGAAGCGCGTCGTGACGATTGCGCGGGAACACGGCTGGAAGGCAGCGGTGCTGACATTCGATCCGCATCCCACCAAGCTCGTGGCGCCGGAGCGAGCGCCGCGCCTGCTCAGCACGCCCGAGCAGCGCGCGGGCCTGATGCTGGAGCAGGGTATCGATGAAGTACTGATCCTGCCGTTCACGGCCGACATCGCGAGGCTCACGCCCGAGCAGTTCGTGCGCGAGATTCTCGGCGCTAGACTCAACGCGCGGGCCGTGCTGGTGGGCGACAATTTCCGCTTCGGCAACCGCGCGGCGGGAAACGCTCGGACGCTCGAAGAGTTGGGTCGAAAATGCGACTTCGAAACGGAGATCGCAAAGGCGATCGTCTGGCGCGGCCGGATGATTTCAAGCAGCGAGATCCGCCGGTTGATCGAAACCGGAGACGTGGCGCGGGCGTGCCGGATGCTGGGCCGTCCCTACGCGCTGGAGGGTGCGGTAGTTCGCGGGGAAGGCGTGGGATCAAAGCAAACCGTACCCACGCTGAATCTGCAAACGCAAGCAGAAGTGCTGCCGAAGACCGGCGTTTACATAACGCGCACGCATGAGTTACTGAGCCGCGACCGTAAGGGAGCGGACTGGACCTCCATCACCAATGTCGGCTATCGGCCGACGTTCAACGGCCACCACCTAACCATCGAAACGTATTTACTGGACCCGCTCGCTGGAGCCCCGCCCGAAGAGATAGCCGTAGAGTTCATACGCTGGGTCCGCGAAGAGCGAAGATTCGACAGCCCGGAAGCTCTAAAGAAACAGATCCTTCAAGACGTCAGCCGCGCCCATAAATATTTTCAGCGCCGCCACCACCATCCCCCAGTCACCAGTCACTAATCACCAGCCACCAGCCACCCGCCTTCTGCGCGACAATCTAAAAGGATAGGAGACCTATGAGTTTATCCGACGGTAAAGTGCGCCACATGAAGGCGCTTTCCAACAAGCATGGCGTCATCGCCGCCGCCGCCATGGATCAGCGAGGCAGCCTGCAAAAAGCCATCGCGAGTGCCAAAGGCGTTCCGGCCGACCACGTGACCGCCGAAATGATGTCCGAGTTCAAAGTCGCTGTTGCGAAAGTTCTGACGCCGCACGCCAGCGCCATTCTGCTCGATCCCGAGTACGGACTCCCCGCGGCGAGCGCCCGCGCCTCCAACGCCGGCCTGCTCCTTGCATATGAAGAGAGCGGCTACGATAACACCAAGCCCGGACGCCTTCCCGACCTGCTGCCGCACGTCTCCGCCAAACGCATCGCGGACTGGGGCGCCAACGCCGTAAAAATTCTCCTCTATTACACGCCCTTCGACGACCCGCAAGTCAACGACATCAAGCACGCCTTCATCGAACGCATCGGCGCTGAGTGCGAAACCAACCAGATTCCGTTCTTCCTGGAGTTCGTTACTTACGATCCGAAGGGCGGAGACGAAAAAGGTTTCGAGTTCGCGAAAAAGAAGCCACAGTGTGTGATCGGAAGCATGCAGGAGTTTTCCAAGCCTCAATACGGCGTCGACGTCCTCAAAGTCGAAGTGCCGATCAACGCGAACTTCGTCGAAGGCAGCAGCGTCTATAAAGGACAGACCGCATACACGCGAAAGGAGGCGCTGGATCTGTTCAGCCGCGCGGCCGACGTGGCCAAGAAGCCGTTCATCTATCTAAGCGCCGGAGTGAGCAACCCGGAGTTCGTCGAATCCCTGCACATGGCGACCGAAGCCGGCACGGATTATTCCGGTGTCCTGTGCGGCCGCGCGACTTGGAAGGACGGCGTTGCAATTTACGGCAAGCAAGGCGTGAAGGCGCTGGAGGATTGGCTGAACACGGAAGGTGTGAAAAATATCAGCGCCGTGAATGCCGCGATTCAGACTGCGAAGCCGTGGTACGCGAAGGCCGGTATGCCGCAAGCCGCGCTCGCCTAAGCGTTCTCAGCTTCCGCCAAAACCTGTTGTTCGGCGTTCAAATCCACGCCTTCCCAGCGGGCTACCACCACCGTTGCCATGCAGTTGCCGAGGAGGTTGACCGACGTGCGCGCCATGTCCATCAACGCATCCGCGCCGAAGATCAATGCTACGCCCGCGACAGGCAGGCCGAACGACGCCAGCGTCGCCGCCAAAATGACCAGCGATGCGCGCGGTACCGCGGCCACTCCTTTGCTGGTCAGCATCAGCGTCAGCATCATCAGCAACTGCTGGCTCAGCGGCATCTGCACGCCCGCCGCTTGCGCGACGAAGATGGAGGCGAGCGAAAGATACAGCGTGCTGCCGTCCAGGTTGAAGCTATATCCGGTGGGAAGCACAAATGCCACGATGTGTTTCGGAACGCCCATCAGCTCCAGATTCTCGAGTGCCAGCGGCAGCGCGGCTTCACTCGATGCCGTGGAAAACGCGATGATGAACGGCTCGCGCACGGCGCGGAAAAAAGGACGCAACGGAATTCGCGCGATCAGCGCCACAGCCCCCAGCACGACGAAAATGAAGATCAGCAACGCTCCGTAAAGCGTCAGCACCAGCTTTCCGAGTCCGAGCAGCACGCCGATGCCTTTGGCGCCGATGGTGTGCGCCATTGCCGCGCCCACACCGATGGGCGCGACGTACATCACGTACTTGGTGTAGCGGAACATTACCTCCGAGAGCGACTTGCAGAAGTCCACTACAGAGCCGGCCTTTGCGCCGATGGCCGCGCAAGCCGCGCCGAACAGGAATGAGAACACCACGAGCTGCAACACGTCGCCGCGAGCCATGGCGTCGATCACGCTTTGCGGAAATGTGTGTTCGAGCGTGCCCGCCAGTGTCGGCGGCGGCGCGAGCCCGGTCTCGCCCGCAGCCCGTTCGAGCTTGATCCCATCGCCCGGCCGGACCAGGTTCACCGCGCCCAATCCCAGGAAGAGCGCGATCGTCGTCAGAACCTCGAAATAAAGGATGGCTTTCAGCCCGATGCGCCCCATGGTCTTCACGCTGCCTGTGCCGGCGATGCCGTAAACCAGCGTTCCGAAAATCAACGGTGCGATGATGGACTTGATCAGGCGCAGAAATACGTTGGCGAGCGCGGCCATCCAGTCGGCTTTTCCGATATCGGGGTACATCGCACCGAGTGCGACGCCCAGCACCATCGCTATGAAGATCCAGGTTGTAAGAGACAATCGCTTCATCGCTCGCCCCATTTGAGTTTCGCCCGCAGCACGTCGAAGAAAAACATTTTAGGCGGCCGGATCAGGTGTACGCTGTGCGCCGAGCTTTTGCAGATCAGACGGTCGCCCTGCATGAGCGGCTCGCCCACTTGCCCATCCACGGTGAGAAACGCTTCCATGTCGCCAGCCAGGCAGATGACTTCGATCACGCTGGAATCGGGAACCAGCACCGGCCGATAGGTCAGCGTGTGGGGACAAACCGGCGTGATGCACAAGGCGGCGACGGCGGGGTACACGATCGGCCCGCCCGCCGACAGCGAGTATGCCGTCGAACCGGTGGGGGTCGCGACAATCAAGCCGTCTGCTTTGAAGGTGCTGAGGAATTGCGAATCGACGTGCGTTTCGAGATCGATCATGCGCGCGATTTGCGATTTCGCGATCACCACGTCGTTCAGGGCTTCGTACGTTTTGATAATGTTGCCGCCGCGGACCAATTCGCCGTAGAGCATGCGCCGCGGCGCGACTCTTTGTTCACCATGGAGCGCGCGTTCGAGTTGCGGATAGAGCTGATCCATGGTGATGGCGGTCAGGAAACCGAGTCCGCCCAGATTCACGGGAAACAGCGGGATGACGCGGCCGGCCACAGCGCGCGCAGCCGATAGCAGTGTGCCATCGCCGCCTAAGACGATCACGAGTTGCGCGCCCTCCGGGACATCGTCTCGGGGCAGGCCGTCGCCGCGGTCGAGATAACGCGCGGCCTCTTGATCCAAGCGCGCCTCCACGCCGTGCGCGCGCAACCATTCCAGAAGTTCCGTGAGGATGGCCGCTGCGCCCGGGATGCCCGGCTTGGCCATGATGCCGACGAGTTTAATGTCTGGCATATAACAGGAACTCCTGATTGCCTTCTGCGCCCAAGACAGGGCAGGGAATGATTTCAGTCTCGAAGCTCAAGCGCCGCACGGCTTCTTCGACGCGCCGGCATGCCTGCTGGTGCAACGCGGGGTCGCGAATAATTCCTCCTTTGCCCACTTGATGGCGCTCCAGCTCGAACTGGGGCTTTACCAGAATAACCATTTCTGCCCCTTTTGCAAGCAGATTCGGCAGCACCGGTAAAATCATTGTGATCGAGATGAAGCTCACATCGCAAACGGCCAACTCGACCGGCTCGGGGACTTCGGCGCGGCTCAGGTAGCGCGCGTTCACCTGCTCGTGCACGATTACCCGCCCGTCGTTGCGCAGTTTCCAATCCAGTTGGCCGGTTCCGACGTCGATGGCATAGACGCGCGCCGCTCCGCGCTGCAGCAGGCAATCGGTGAAGCCGCCTGTGGAAGAGCCGATGTCGAGGCAGAGCTTGCCGCGAGACTGGATGTTGAAATGGTCGAGCGCCGCTTCGAGCTTCAGCCCTCCGCGGCTGACGTAGCGGAGCGGCTCGACCAGCTCGATCGTGGCATCGGATGGAACTTCGTGGCCGGCTTTATCGGATTTTTGGCCGTCGACGAGCACTTGCCCGGCGAGAATCAGCGCACGAGCTTTTTCGCGTGAAGGAGCCAGCCCTCGGTCGAGCAGCATCAGATCAAGCCGTTTTTTCATTGGGGCTTACTGAGAGGTCGAGGAAAAATACAAAAAACTCGGGGACACTCTGGGCAAGCGTCCGGCTCACCGCAAGCTTCATCCACCTCAAGCGTGTTCCTCGATTTTTTCCCCGGTAGTCTGATTTCTTTGTCCCGCATTTTTGGCTCATGCCTTCCGCCGCACAATGAAGTCCGCCAGTTCCCGCAGCCGCTCTGCTCTCTCGCCGAAGCCCTGCAGCGCCGAATGCGCCGCGACCCGCTCCTCCTCAGCCATCGCGCGCGACCGCTCCAGCCCATATACCGCCGGAAACGTGATTTTCCGCTGTTGCGCGTCCTTGCCGGCGGTCTTGCCCAATGCTTCGGACGATTGCTCTACGTCCAGCACGTCGTCGACAATCTGGAATGCGAGCCCAACATGCTCGCCGTAGAGCGATAACGCGCGCAACTCCGCATCGCCCGCGCCGGCATAGACTCCACCCATTCGAAGACTCGCTTTCAGAAGCGCGCCGGTCTTCGCGTGATGAATTGCGTCGAGCAGCGTCGCATCTGGTGGCTTGCCCTCGCCCTCGATATCGTTCACTTGCCCGCCGATCATCCCGCCCACGGTGCCCGCAGCCACTGCAAGTTCCTCGATGAGCCGCGTCTTTCGATCGGCCGCGCACTCGATTTGCGCCAGGACCTGGAAGGCGAGCGTGAGGAGCGCGTCGCCGGCAAGAATCGCCATCGCCTCGCCGAACACCTTGTGGCAAGTCAGCACGCCCCGCCGGAAATCGTCGTTGTCGAGCGCGGGCAGGTCGTCGTGAATCAACGAATACGTGTGGATCAGTTCGAGCGTGCAGGCGGCCGCCTCGACTCCAACGGAAGAATCCGCCACCGCTTCCGCCGCCGCGATGCACAGGATGGGGCGGATGCGTTTGCCGCCCGCGAACAGGCTGTAGCGCATCGCTTTGTGAATCGATTCGGGAGGCGTGGATTCCGGCGGCACACGGCTGCGGAGCGCCTGGTCGATCCTGGCCTGCTGGCGCGCCAGATATTCCGCGAGCGTCATGCTTTGTCGGACCGGAAGGGCTCCGGCTGCACTCTGTCGCCTTTGCGGACCAGCATCTCGATGCGCGTTTCGGCTTCTTCCAGTTGCTTGCGGCAGCTCTCGCTGAGCTTCATGCCTTTTTCGAATAATTCCAGCGCGCGCTCCAGCGGCAGATCGCCGCTCTCCATTTCCTTGACGATCTGCTCGAGTTCCTGAAGGCCGGTCTCGAAGGTCGGAGGTGACTTTTCTTCGGGCATCCTTTTTATTGTAGGGGGTGGGTGGGTCGATGGAAACCGCAGCTTGAGCTGAGAGATTTTCGAGGGAGTCTCGGCGCGGCAGACACGAGTGTCTGCGCCACATTTGTCGCCCCACGTCCCACACGGGCCAAAAATCAACTAGATCCAGCCACCCCGGCTATGATATGATCGATTGTGCCGAAGAGAATTCTGGGCGTGATACCAGCCCGGTTTGCCTCCTCCCGATTTCCAGGAAAAGCACTCACCTTCATCGCCGGAAAGCCCATGCTCCAGCACGTTTTCGAGCGGGCAAGCCAGGCGCGCTATCTCACGAACGTAATTATCGCCACCGACGACGAGCGCATCTATGACGCCGCGCGCTCGTTCGGTGCGCAGGTGCGCATGACCCGCGCGGATCATGCGTCCGGAACCGACCGCGTGGCGGAGGCCGCGGAAACAGATAACGCCACGGTGATCGTGAACATACAGGGCGACGAGCCGTTGATCGATCCGGTCGCCATTGACACCGCCGTGCTGGCCCTGCTCGACGATCCTGAAATTCCCATGGCGACGCTCTCGAAACGCATCGAAGATCCGAGCGAGATCGGCAACCTGAATGTAGTCAAGGTAGTCAGCGACCTCGCCGGCAACGCTATTTATTTTTCGCGCTGCCCGATTCCGTACGCGCGTAGCGGCGGCGCGGTTCATTACAAACATATTGGCCTGTATGTGTACAGGCGTGAATTCCTGCTCGCCTATTCCGGTCTTCCGGTGGGTCCCCTCGAGCGGGCGGAGCAACTCGAGCAGTTGCGGGCGCTCGAGAACGGCTACCGTGTCCGCGTCGCCGAAACCGAATACGAATCTCTCGGCGTGGACACACCGGAGGATCTGGAGCGCGTGACGGCGCTCCTGGAACCTTCTTTATCGAAGTAGAAACGAGGTGAGAATGCCAACGGCCAAGTACATATTTGTAACGGGCGGGGTGGTTTCGTCTCTGGGGAAGGGGATTGCGGCGGCGTCGATCGGCTGTCTGCTGGAGAGCCGCGGGCTGCGCGTGACGCTCCAGAAATTCGATCCGTACCTGAACGTCGATCCCGGCACCATGAGCCCGTTTCAGCACGGCGAAGTCTACGTCACCGACGACGGCGCCGAAACCGATCTCGACCTCGGCCACTACGAGCGCTTCACCCACGCGGACCTCAGCCAAAGCAATAATTTGACCTCCGGCCGCATTTACGAACAGATCATCCACCGCGAGCGGCGCGGCGACTATCTTGGCAAGACGGTGCAAGTGATTCCTCACGTGACGAACGAGATCAAAGCCGCGGCGCGCAAGGTTGCTACCGACGTCGACGTGGTTATCGTCGAGATCGGCGGCACCGTCGGCGACATCGAATCGTTGCCGTTCCTCGAAGCCATCCGCCAATTACGCCACGAACTCGGCCGCGACAACACCGCTTTCATTCACGTCACGCTGGTGCCTTGGATCGCGGCGGCGCAGGAGCTGAAGACCAAGCCCACGCAGCACAGCGTCAAGGAACTGCGCGCCATCGGTATCCAGCCGGATATGCTGCTGTGCCGGTCCGAGCGGCCGCTTCCGCGCGATATGAAGGAGAAGATCGCGCTGTTCTGCGACGTCGATGTCGAAGCCGTGATCACGGCCACCGACGTGCATTCGGTCTATGAAGTCCCGCTGGTTTTCGCCGAGCAGGGTGTGGACGAAATCATTCTGCGGCTGCTGCACATCGATGCCAAGCCGCGCGACCTCAGCCGCTGGACAGGAATGCTGGAGCGCATGCAGAATCCGGCCGACCAGGTGGACATCGGGCTGGTCGGCAAATACGTGGAGTACGAGGATTCCTACAAGAGCCTGAAGGAAGCGCTGCTGCACGGCGGGCTGGCGCATCGCGTGAAGGTGAACATCCATTGGATCGAATCGGAAAACATGCACTGGCCCGAGTGCGCGCCGAGCCTCGAGCGGTTCGACGGTATTCTGGTTCCGGGCGGATTCGGCAAGCGCGGCGTGGAAGGCATGATTTCCGCTATCCGCTATGCGCGCGAGAGCAAAGTTCCATATTTCGGAATTTGTCTGGGCATGCAGACCATGGTGATTGAGTTTGCGCGCAATGTGTGCGGGCTGGAGCACGCCAACTCGACCGAGTTCGATCAGGCGACGCCGGATCGCGTCATTTACAAACTGCGTGAGTTGAAAGGCGTGGATGAACTCGGCGGTACGATGCGGTTGGGCGCTTACCCGTGCCTGCTCACCGAGGGCAGCTTTGCGCGCGAGGCATACGGCGCGCCGGAGATCAGCGAGCGGCACCGTCACCGCTACGAGTTCAATCGCGAATACGAGCAGGTTCTCACCGCTGGCGGTTTGCGCATCGCGGGACAAACGCCCGACGGCGTGTACGTGGAGATCTGCGAGGTTCCGGACCATCCTTGGTTCCTGGGCTGCCAGTTCCATCCCGAATTCAAATCCAGGCCGCTGGAGCCGCATCCGCTGTTTGCCGCGTTCATCGGAGCGGCGCACCAACATCGCATGAATCGCGCGAAGACTGCGCCGCGGGTGCGATCCGAGCAGTTCTCGCACGCCGATTGAGCACGCTGCCTCCAATCGGACGTGGCCAGCCGCTGGCGTTGATCGCCGGCCCGTGCGTCATCGAGAGCGAAGAGCACGTCCATTTTCTGGCCGCTGAGATCCGTAAGATCGCCGGCGCGTTCATCTTCAAAGCCTCGTTCGACAAGGCCAACCGCAGCAGCATTGCTTCTTATCGCGGGCCGGGATTGGAGGAAGGCGTTCGCATCCTCAGCGGTCTGCGGCGCTCGGGTTTCGCGGTTCTGACCGATATCCACGAGCCTGCCCAAGCCGAGCGCGCCGCCGAAGCCGCGGACATTCTGCAGATTCCGGCGTTTCTTTGCCGCCAGACCGATCTGCTGGTTGCCGCCGGACGCACCGGCCGCGTGGTGAATATCAAAAAGGGCCAGTTTGTTTCGCCGCATGACATCCGCAATGCCGCCGAGAAGGTGGCTTCCACGGGCAACAATCAGATCTGGCTGACGGAGCGAGGCACATCGTTCGGTTATAACAATCTGGTGGTGGACATGCGCGGCTTGCAAGTGATGCGCGAGTTCGGATGGCCGGTGATTTTCGACGCTACGCACAGTGTGCAGATTCCGGGCGGCATGGGCAACGCGTCGGGCGGCGAGCCGGAGTTTATTGCGACGCTGGCGCGCGCGGCAGTAGCGGCGGGAGTGGACGGCGTTTTTCTTGAGGTTCACGAGGCACCCGATCGCGCGCTGTCGGATGGGCCGAACGCATTGCGGCTGGATTTGCTCGGGCCGCTGTGGGAGAAGTTGAAGGCGATTCACAGCTTGGTGGAGTAGCTCGCTTGTATTTTCGCACTCGGCTATTGGGAGAGCGGGAAGCTGCCGCGCACGGGTGCGGATATCAAGTTTTGCAGATTTCCGATGTGAAGCGAGATGGTATCAAACAACAGGGGCGTGCGAATCTTTGCGAATCTTAATGGAAGGAAAGAAAGACGATGAGTAGTTTGGTGATTGTACTTGATCGACGCGTACCGATCGGGACTCGGGCGAGAGGGTCCAGCAGACCGACTTTGAGATAGCAAGAGCCGCCGCTCAGGTGTTGCGCGTTTTATGGAATAAACTGTCATGACGAAGAGCCGGTACAACTGGAAACGCTTCTGGTGCGAGCTAGCAGGACGCGTTAATCTGTCCGACGACGGTTTCCTCGTTGACCCCGATGCAGAATACGGCTCCGTGCTCAATCCCGATGTCGTGTCTTGGGACCGGATCTCCACGCGGGCATGCCTGATTTTGCTGGGAGAACCGGGGATCGGCAAGTCTACTGCTCTGGACGACGAGCATGATCGCACAGCGGCCAATTGCGCAGCCTCAGGAGATCAACTGCTCAAGGTAGACCTCCGCAGCTATCAGACTGATCAGCGGCTGCACGAGCACGTGTTCGAATCTTCCGCTATCACGTCCTGGGTAACGGGAACACATCGACTCCATCTGTTTTTCGACAGCATGGATGAAGGTCTGATGCGCATTGACAACATCGGTCCCGTACTCCTGACCGAGTTCAAGGACCTGCCCGTATCGCGCCTCAACGTCCGGCTCGCATGCCGAACAGCTGACTGGCCTCGTGGCCTCGAATCCCAACTCGCGAGCCTCTGGGGCGAGGACAAAGTTGGAATGTATGAACTCGCACCTCTACGACGCATCGACGTGGAAACAGCGGCAAAGGGAACCACATTAAGTCCAACTGCATTCCTCGCTGAGATCCTCAGATGCAATGTCGTGCCGCTAGCAATTAAGCCTGTCACGCTAGAGTTTCTCCTCAACACATACAAGCGCCAGCAGACTTTGCCTGCGACACAAGCGGAACTCTACGCCGAGGGATGCCGTCTCCTGTGCGAAGAAGCACGACAGTACCGCCGACCGGCCAAAAGCGATAACGACATTACCGCTTACCAGCGGTTGGCCGTTGCTTCCCGAATCGCAGCCGCCACCATTTTCTGCAATCGTAACGCAATCTGGACCGAGGTTGATCGCGGAGATGTTCCGCCGGAAGACATTCCTCTCAAAGATCTTCTCGGGGGGACAGCCATCGCACAAGACGGGAAAATTGACTTTGGAGAAAGCGCCATCTGGCAAGCCCTCAACACTGGACTCTTCTCATCGCGTGGCTCTTCGCGACTGGGTTGGTCGCACCAGACCTATGCAGAGTTTTTGGCGGCGCGATTTCTCGTTGAGCATGGGTTCACGGCGGACCGGATCATGTCTCTAATTCTTCACGAGGATGGCAAGGTCATTCCACAGCTTCACGAAGCAGCAGCGTGGTTGGCCAGCATGATCCCCGATCTTTTCCGCCGCTTGATGAGGGTTGATGCTGAGTTTCTCCTCCGCAGCGACGCAGCAACAGCAGACGCCAAAGACCGTCACGACCTCGTCGAAAACCTGCTTAAGCTTTTTGACGAGGGACACCTCCTTGACTTCGACTGGAATCAGCACAAACAATACCGCAAGCTCAATCATCCACAACTTGCCGAGCAGCTCCGACCCTACATCCGTGACAAAGCAAAGGGCATTGTTGTTCGCCGAGCAGCGATCACCATGGCCGAATCGTGTGGCGTGCGATCCCTGCAAGGCGACCTGGTCGCGGTAAGCCTCGACTCCGCGGACGTCCACGAAGTACGCTCTGCGTCCGCCGCTGCGATTTTGCGGATCGGCGATAGCGGAGCCAGGGAGGCGCTGCGTCAGCTCGTGATTGGTGGTTCTGGTCCAGATCCCAATGACGATCTGAAAGGATGTGGGCTTGCATGTACTTGGCCTGAATTCTTGAGTCCAACCGAGCTCTTTCACGCGCTGACACCAGAACAACGCCCCAACCGCATCAGTTGGTACCGCATTTTTCTCCGACGAGACATTGCCCAGCATCTCAGCGAGGCGGACCTCCCCATCGCACTCACCTGGATAGTGGACGGGAGCGGGCACCCTGACGCACTTAGTCCCCTTACTGAGATAGCGGATGCGATCGCGGCGAGAGCGCTCGATCACGTGGACAGCCCCGCAGTGTGTGAGGCGCTGGCAGCCACGGTCCAATGGTGGACGTCACGAGCATTCGACACGTACCGCCTGCAGGAATCCCAGTTCCAATCCAAGCTGTCCCAGAGGGAAGACACGCGACGAAAGTTGCTGCTTGCGGTTCTCCCACTCATCGCAGATGCCGTCGATCAGTTCTGGTACCTCTACAGGGGATCTTTGTTGGTGAATGATGACTTCTATTGGCTTCTCGATCGTCTCGGGGACCCCCAAGTCCCAAGCCTGCAAAGGGCTATCGTCACCTTGGTGGCACGAATGTTTGATTTTCGTGACGTTGGACAGACGGAGGCGCTCCTAAAGGCGTGCAAGGGGAATCAAGTACTCGCGACAGAATTCTCGCAACTCCTTAATCCCGTGATTCTGGGGTCGGTCGAAGCCGACGAGATGAAGGCGTACTGGAGGCGAGTCAACGAAGTGAATTTCGGCGCCCCACAACCCCCGCTTCTAGTCCCTTCACCGCAACAGCGGATCGCCGTGTTGCTGCAGAAGTTCGGGGGTGGCGACCTGGACGCTTTTTGGCAGCTTAACCTCGACCTCACGCTCAAGCCGAACAGTACTCGTTACGGTGACGAATTGGAACCGGACCTAACAGCGCTACCGGGATGGAAATCCGCAGATGCGGTGACGCAGGACCGAATCATCTCTGCAGCCAAGAGCTACGTGGCCGGTTACCAGCCACTTCCAGCGATTGAATGGATCGGGACGAATTCATTTCCGCGCCCGATTCTCGCAGGCTACCGCGCGCTACTACTTTTGCTCGGCACTCAGCCGGGATATTTGCAAACGCTCTCGCCAGCATCCTGGGGACGATGGGCGCCAATGACACTCGCCTATCCGTTAGTTGGCGACCGCGGATGCGGCCCACCTTATCAGCTTCTGACCAAGCTCGCTTACGAGAACGCGCCCACGGTTGTCCTCAACGCACTCAATAGCATCATCGACAAAGAGAACGAACAGCACGGAATGTTGTTTGTCCCACAGCGGGTTGCATCCATCTGGGACGGCAAGCTCGCGACTGCCCTCCTCACGAAGCTGGGAGACTCAACACTTAAGCCCCAAGCCTTTGGTACGATTCTGGCAGAGCTTCTGGAGCACAATAGCCCTGGAGCGCGAGCAATCGCCAACGACCTGCTGTGTGCGCCGGTCCCTCAGACTGGCGAACACCGTCAGCGAGCAATTGTGACAGCGCAGGCCCTTATCCGCAATACCGACGATGCGGGATGGGGCATCGTGTGTGGCCAGCAGTTCACCGGGATGTGAAATTCGGCGTGGAGGTATTCACAGCAATAGCGTACTCCTCCGGAGTGTTCCAAGCGGGGTCCGTGAAGCGACTCACGGACGCTCAAGTGGCGGACCTCTACATTTGGCTCGTGGAACAAGTTCCATACGTTCGAGAGAACGAGGACATGGGCGGATTCCGTATGGTAAGTCCCGCCGAGTCCCTCGGACACTGGCGGGACGGTGTGCTTTTTCAACTCAAGGCGAGAGGAACTGTGCAGGCGTGCGACGGAATTAGGCGAGCGATTCGGGAATTCCCAGAGCTCACATGGCTTAAGTGGCAGCTCATGGAAGCTGAACAGATTGCTCGGGGCCACTCATGGACGCCGCTTACCCCGAGGGAACTCCTCGCGCTCGTGGCGAGCCAGCAGAGTCGTCTTGTACAGCGCGGCACCCAGTTGCTCGAAATCCTCCTCGAATCCCTACAACGGCTCGAAGCGGAACTCCAAGGAGAAACACCCGGAGCACCTGACCTCTGGAACGAGGTCGGAAGGAACTGTTATCGACCCAAAGATGAAATGCAGCTTTGCGACTACATCAAACGACATTTCGAGCGGGACATCAAAGACCGCGGCGTCGTCGTTAATCGAGAGGTGCAGATCCGACGGGGGATGGGCAACAATCCAGGCGAGGAAACGGACATTCACGTGGACGCCATTTCACATCGGCCTGACGGGACGAGTGATCGACTGTCAGCCATCGTCGAAGCCAAGGGTTGTTGGAATAAAGCCCTGCAGACGGCAATGCGTGAACAGCTTGTTGATCGCTATCTGAAGGATAACCGCTGTCCCTTTGGCCTGTACCTTGTGGGATGGTTTTTATGTCCACAATGGGACCCAGCCGACTACCGCAAGAGCGGCACCCCGCAGCTTACGTTGGAGCAAGCACGAGCCATGTTTGACGACCAGGCGACAGCGTTGTCATCCGAGGTCGTTCACATCATAGCGTTTGTCCTCAACGCGTCCCTCCGCTAGGGGGGCGGTCAGGTTCGACGCGCCACACTTCTCGGCGTCCAATAAACTCAAGAGCCCATCCGAGTGGGTCCCCAATCGTAGCTACGGCCAGATTAGGTCACGCTACGCCGTTCAACCACTTGAACAGAAGTTCATAACCGTGGTGTACTATTAGCATTGATCTGGAGAGCATACATCATGTCCCCAGTCCTTGCTAGCTTCGTCGAGGAATTCCAGACAGCACCGGTCACGCTCATTCTTGCCCTCGTTGCCATTCTTTTTGCTGCGGTACAGTTTTTTGACTCTGTCCACCTAAAGAGGAAGATGACCAAGGTGCTGTCCAATGAAGACGATCTGATTAAACGTGGCGAAATCCTCATGACAAAGACAGAGCGGGAACTGAAAGAGATCGGTTTGGTTGCGACGCAGCTTAAACTAAGCCTCGACAATGAACAGACTTTATTGGGACGAGTGGATGCGCTGACGACGAGAACTGAACAGGAGATCCATCAGATTGAGTCAGTTACAACTCGCCTCGATGCCATCACAACGTCTATTCAAAAGGCCACAGCTTCCATTGAGGACGTTGAACGCTCGTTGTCGAGCCGGTTTGCCGGGCTATTCCCAAAGAATATAAAGCAGATTACGGAAGTCGTGGGGAGAGCCGACCGCTATCTGTTCATTTTGACCGATTGGGTTGGGTACGCGATGTACTCTAGCCCTCGAGAATATGAGGACTACAAGAGGCAATTGCATGACCTTCGCACGCGGGTAAACGTCAGTTGCTCCGTCCACATCCTGGCCTATTCGGACGCGTTCCTGAAGACGCATTTCGAGGAACAGTTTCTCCGAGATGATTTCACGGAGGAAAAGAAGAAGCCACGATTCAGGAACTTCTTCGAGGTTCATCATCGAGCACGGCGGGCTCCGGACACGTATGATGAATTCTTCGAAGAGCTGCTACGACTCGAACGTGAAGAGCGGCATGAGTTACAGGATATTGGAGTCAGCATACAAGAACTTGATCGCCGATCGCTACTCCTGTTATGGCTGGAGGATGGGGAAGACGCGGTTTTCTGTTTTCAGACTAGCGGTAATGAACGGGGGCTTTCGTTCCGTACGAGAGACACCGGATTGCTGACCTCTTTACATGACGTTTTCGGTTCGCACTGGAAAGGTGATCTGCCACAGCCGCCTCATGCCAGATCAATACAGGTGCAGACACCAACCCGACCAACAGTTCAGCAGTGAATGGAAGCTTTGTTCCCCCGGCACGCGCGGCGGGAGTCGACGGCGTTTTTGTTGAAGTCCACGAAGAGCCCGAGCGCGCGCTGTCGGATGGGCCGAACGCATTGCGGTTGGATTTGCTGGGGCCGCTGTGGGAAAAGCTGAAGGCGATTCATGGTTTGGTAGGCTGACTTGGGTAGCCAGGCGGCACTTTACCGATACCACGCACCTGCTATTGTGGAGAGCAGAGAGTGATCCCGCCGGGAATACACATGACTGTTGCCGTTAAGAACAACAACAGAACACCGCTAGTGGTTCCTCCAGCGGTGCGCCGAAAAGCTGGTTTCAAGAGTGGAGAGGAACTGGAATTCAAGGCGTCGGGCGGCGTGATTACGATCGTTCCGAAACTGCCAAGCGCCGACGATAAGTACACGCCGGAGCAGCGCCGGGTTATCGACGCTCGGCTGGCGAAGGCGGACGAGGACATCAAGGCTGGCCGCGTTTACGGCCCGTTCAATACTGCGGGAGAAATGGCCGCCTCGATCGAGGCAAGAATTACTTAAGCGACTCGATCAAAGCGATATCGCGTTTCAGGATCTCGTTGACGAGTTGGGAGAGGGTCTCGCCCTTTTCTTCTGCCTTGCGTGAAAGATACTCCCGCACGTCCTGATCCAGGTAAACTGGCACGTGGAAAACCGCCTTCGGTCCAGCATAGTGCTTGCCGCGTTCGGCACGGCTGAAGTCGTATTCGGGCTGCATGTCGTTGTCGTTGGTGGTCGCGTCATTCATGCGGGGTTTTCTAACCGCAACTCCTCAGTCGGATTATACGACAGACCCAATGCGGATGAACTGTGGTGCATGGAATGACTTGCTTCCCGAGCGCCTGCCAGACCCTACCCCGCCGGCGTCTCCAGCAGCCGCAAAATCACACGCTGCGGGATTCGCACCCACTCCGGCCGGTCGCTCAGTTCGCGGCCCATCTCTTCCAGCGCCTGCTCGATGATGTAGGTATCCAACAGCAAGCGGATATCGGTTTCGTTGCTGGGCAGTAATGCGCTTGCGCCGGCGACCTCAAAATAGCCCTTCAGGAAGATCGCGCTCACCCAATCGCTCCAGTATCCGGCCCAGAACTCCAGCGCTGCCTGGTTTTCCGGACGCTGCGTTACGCCTGGAACCTGATCGACGAGAACCGCGTGCGCGGCATATTGCAACGAAACTAAGAAACTTGCGACGTCGCGCAACGGGGAACGCTTGATCTGCCGTTCGCTCAGGGGACGGTCGGGTCTTCCGCCGAAACCAATGAAAACGAAATCCTTGCCGGTGTACAACAGATGTTCGAGACGCAAGTCGTCATGCAGGCGGATGCGCATGGTCGCAATCCTCCGGTCCGGAATGGCGCGGAAGCACTTGCGGATCTGGTCTTGCTGCTCGAACAGTTTTTGCGCTTTCTCCTGTGCCGTTTTCGGCAGAGAATCCACGCGCTGCCGCAGGAGCTGAAAAGTCTGCGCGGTCAGTCCGGTCATGCTGTGATAGAAGCCCTGCCGGGAGTGGTCGGTAAAAGGCTCGGGCGCAAACCGTGCATCCAAGGCCTCCGAGCTGAGCGCGAGATGCAACTCAGCCGTTCGCCGCCCCAGCAAAAGAGCCGAATCCGTGTATGTGCCGATCAATTCGTGAACGTGCGCCGGAAATTCGGCGTGTCGCAGATCCAGCGGATGCCGTTTTCCATCGGGGTTTGCGTAATCGGATTCGCGGCGCGCCAGCGCGGATTCAAAGAACTGGCCGAGCGAGTCGAGCGTGTACCGCCAGGCGTCGCCTTGATTCTGGACAAATCCGTGCAGCACGGCGACGCTCATCGGTACGCCATCCTGCGGATGATAATCGATCCCACCCGTCAACGGCGCCGCATTCGGGAAGCTTCGCTCCGTCAGAAAAGTCCCGATCTCGATTTCAGGATGCGCTCCCGGCTCGACGCGCCGATAGATTTTCAGAATGAAGCGGTCGCCGTAAACGATGGACGTGTTGGTCTGCTCAGCGCTGAGAACCGTGGCCTTGAGTTCGGGATGCGTCTCGCCCCAGGTTCTGCGAAACGCCCGGTTATGCGTTCCAGCGAGTTCTCCCAGCCTTCCGCGAAAGCGCCGCCTTCGCGCGATAGCGCCCAAGAGTGCATCGCAAAACGCCGGATTCCAGACCGCGCTGTAGAGAATGCCTTCGGCGTCATCCGGCGCGCGCAAGCGCCCCACCGACACGCCGGGCAGCTTGGCTTTCACCTGCTCCGCGGCTTCTCCGATGGCCACGGATCCAGGCAGCACGTACGTCTCCGGGTCGCCTTCACCATATTCGATTTGCGCCAATAGAACTTGCGAACTTGCCTCGGGAATCGCCAGCGTGTCCATGATGTCAATGCCGCGAATGCTTCGGTCTTTGCCTTGAAACCAGCGCCGCGTCTTCAGGAATGCCGGCAGGAAACGCAGCAGCATCGCCAGGCTTCTGCCTTGAAACACTTCGTCCCAGGAATCCACGATCAGTTCCGGCAGGCTCGCTTCCTGCGCCGAGGTGAGAGTGGATTCCTGCCCCACATTCTTCGATTCCAGGCACAGCCAGTAAAAACCGAGAGAGCCGAGCGTGATGATGTAAGGCTGATCGCCGATGGGCGGAAACACGGCGCGCCCGAAGACCTCCACTGGCGTCATCCCCTTGAATGCGGAAAGATCCAGTTCCACGTGCTGCGGGAAGCGCGAGAGATTCGCGATCACCAGGATGATTTCGTCCCTATAACGCCGGTAAAATGCAATCACCTTGCGGTTCGAGGGACGCAGAAATTCTAGCGTCCCGCGGCTGAACGCCTTATACTGCTTGCGCTGCTCGATCAGGTGCTTCATCCACCACAGCAGCGAATGCGGATTGTTCTGCTGCGCTTCCACGTTCACCGATTCGTAGTGATATTGCGGATCGATGGTGATCGGCAGATAAAGTTTCTGCGGGTTGGCGCGCGAGAAACCGGCATTGCGGTCGGCACTCCACTGCATGGGTGTTCGAACGCCGTTGCGGTCGCCCAGGTAAATGTTGTCGCCCATCCCAATCTCGTCGCCGTAATAGATCACGGGCGTACCCGGCAGAGAGAACAGCAGCGCGTTCATCAGCTCCATCTTTCTACGGTCGTTCTCCAGCAGCGGAGCCAGACGCCGCCGAATCCCCAGGTTGATTTGCATCCGCCGGTCTTGCGCGTAGACGCGATACATGTAGTCGCGCTCTTCGTCGGTCACCATTTCGAGCGTTAGTTCGTCGTGATTCCTCAGGAACAATGCCCACTGGCAGCTCGGCGGAATGGCCGGCGTCTCCTGAAGGATTTCGAGAATCGGGAAGCGGTCCTCCATGCGGATGGCCATGAACAGGCGCGGCATGAGAGGGAAGTGAAACGCCATGTGGCATTCGTCGGCCTCTCCGAAGTAGGCGCAGGCGTCCTCGGGCCACTGGTTGGCTTCCGCCAGCAGGAGGCGCTCTTTATATTTCGAATCGACGTGGTTGCGCAGTTGTTTCAAGAAGGCGTGCGTTTCCGGCAGATTCTCGCAATTCGTTCCGTCCTGCTCGTAGAGGTACGGGACCGCGTCCAGACGGAATCCATCCACGCCGAGATCGAGCCAGAAATCGATCACCTCCAGGATGGCTTCGCGCACATGTGGACTCGCGAAGTTGAGATCCGGCTGATGCGAATAGAAGCGGTGCCAATAGTACGCTTTCGCCACCGGGTCCCAAGCCCAGTTGGACGTTTCGAAATCCTTGAAAATGATGCGGGCGTCCTGATATTTGTCCGGCGATTCGTTCCAGACGTAAAAATCGCGCCAGCGGCTGCCGGGAGGAGCGCGCCGCGAGCGTTGGAACCAGGGATGCTGGTCGGAGGTGTGATTGAGCACCACCTCGGTGATCACGCGAATGCCGCGGCGATGCGCTTGTTTCAGGAAAGCTTGAAAGTCGCGCAGCGTGCCGTAGGCGGGATGAACTTCGGTGTAATCGGAAGTATCGTAGCCGTCGTCGCGCCAGGGGGAAGGGAAGAAGGGCAGCAGCCAGATGGCCGTGACGCCGAGGTCTTGCAGGTAGTCGAGCTTTTTTGTAATGCCGCGAAAATCGCCGATGCCGTCGTCTTCGCTGTCGCAGAAGGCACGGACGTGGACCTCGTAGATGATCGCGTCCTTATACCAGAGTCCGTCGGACTCCGCGCTCACGACGAGGTTGTTGTTGGCCTTCTCTTGCGTCAGCTGCACAGAAAGGTCAGGTCCCTACTTCTATTGTGTGACAGAATCGGGCGTGACGTGAGCCGGAGAGCCCTATCCGCGTTAATCCGCGTTCATCGGCGGCCAAATAGTCACTCGTACCGCAGCGCCTGCATGGCATCCACGCGGCTGGCCCGCAACGCCGGAATGTACCCCGCCGCGCAGGCGATCGCCGCCAACGCGAACGCGGACAGTGCCAGCGTCGCCGGATCGTGGGCGGTAATCCCGTAGAGCTGCGTTTGAACGAATCGCGTCAGGCCGACCGCGGCAGCCAGACCTGCTGCCACGCCGATCGCGACCAGCACCAGCACTTCGCGCATCACCATCCAGATTACTTGCTTCTGGATTGCGCCCAGCGCCATGCGAATGCCGATTTCACGCGTGCGCCGCGTTACCGTGTACGCCATGACGCCGTACAGCCCAATGGTCGCGAGCAGCGTCGCCAGGAAACCGAAGATCGTGGACAAACCCGCGACCGACCTCTCCAGCAGGAGCGAGTTCGAAATCTGTGTATCGATGGTGTGCATCGCATACAGCGGAAGATTGGAATCCATGGTCCGCACTTTGGCGCGCACGGCGTTGAAGAATTGCTCGGCGTCCATGGTGGTCTTGACGTAGACCGTCATGCCGCCGAGGAACCGGTCCGCCATGTAGGGGATGCACATCTGAATGGGAATCTCATCGCGCAGATTGGTGTACTTGATGTCCTTGAACACGCCCACGATCTCCATATCGGTCTTGGTGGTGGGGTCGATGCCAAACCCGACGCGGCGGCCCAGCGCGCTCTGGGCCGGCCCGAAATATCGCTTGGCGAATTTTTCATTCACCACCACCACACGCGACACCGTCTGGTTCGGCTTTTGGCCGTGCTGCACTACCTCAGTGTCCTTCGGTGTAAAATCGCGCCCGGCAAGAAATGGTACGCCCAGCGTCGCGAAGTAGCCGGGCCCGATGGAATTCATGAAGGGATCGGGAGTTTCGTTGGCCTTTGGACGATAGCCTTCGATGGTCACCCAGTTGTCCCATTCGTTGCCGTCCAGGATTCGCTGGGCCGCGAGGCCAACCGAGCGCACACCTGGAATGGCGTTGATCTCATCGGTGAGCCGGCTGTAAAACGCTTTCGATCTGTCGGACGTGTAACCGCCCATAGACGGATCGATGTTGAAGGACACCAGGTTTTCGGAGGGAAAGCCCGGACCGAGATCTCGCAGATTCCGAAGGCTGCGGATGAAGAGCCCCGCGCCGACCAACAGCAGCAGCGAGAGCATCACCTGCGCCGCCACCAGCGCCTTGCGGAAGCGTACGTGCGCGCCGCCGCCCCCGACGATGCCGCCCACTTGATCCTTCAGCGTCGGTGCAACGTCCGGCCGCGTGCATTGCAGCGCCGGCACAAGCCCGAAGATGACGCCTGTCAAAACCGCAATTCCGAACGTGAAAAGCAGAATACGCCAGTCGGGAGCGGCCGACAGTTTCAGCCCGGTGGTGGATTGCGGCAGAAAGGCGATCAGCAAACGATCGGTCCAGACCGCCAGCGCCAGTCCCAGCACTCCTCCGGTGATGGAAAGCAGCAGGCTCTCCACCAGTAACTGGCGGGTGATGCGCCCGCGACCGGCGCCCATAGCCAGACGGATCGCAATCTCTCGCTGTCGCGAAGTCGCTCGCGCAACCAGCAGGCTCGCCACGTTGGCGCACGCGATCAGCAGAACGCCGCCCGTGATCGCCAGCAGAATCCAAAGCGGCGTGGAAGCCTGCTGTCTCAGGTATGAACGGCCTTGCGATCCGGGCAGCACCTCAATGATGTTCTTGAGGAACTTTTCGCGCACCTCTGCCGAAGCGTTGTTGAACGCCGCTTCCTTTACCTCCATTTCCAGAATGCCGTGAAAGAACGGCTGTAGCGACGCCTGGGCCTGCTGGGCCGTCACGCCCGGCTTCAGCCGCCCGAATACGTTGACCCAGCGCTGCCGGCGGTTGTTGAAATCCAGACCGGTCAACGGAATGGCCTGCGCGTACATCATGATGGGGAGGAACAACTGCGACGCGTTGCCCAGTTCAACGCCATCGAAGCCTTTCTCCGCCACTCCGACCACCGTGAAGTTGTGGCCGTTAATGATAACTGTCTTGCCAAGGATGCCCGGATCTGCGGCGAAGCGCGACTTCCAATACGCGTAACTCAGCATCGCCAATGGATGACCGTTCGGCGTGCGGTCGTCCTCCGGCGTGAAGGTTCTGCCAACGGCCGCGCCGACGCCGAGTACCGAAAAATATCCTCCCGAGACCAGCTCCACGGCCGTGCGCTCCGTGCCGCCATTGAAGCCCAGACTCACACGGTAAGGAAAGCGGCAGAACATTCCACTGAATACCGTATTGTGTTCGCTGAAATCCTTGTACATGGGATAGGAAAGCGCATTCCCGCCCCAATTGCCGCCGTAGTGGAATCCCTTCATGCTCAGCAGCACAAGTTGACGCGGATCCTTCACCGGAAGCAGCCGCAGCAGGACCTGGTCGAGCAACGAAAATATTGCCGTGTTAGCGCCAATCCCCAGCGCCAGCGAGATCACGGCCACGGCGGTGAAGACCGGCGACTTCCGGAGCGTCCGCAGCGCATACCGAAGATCGTTGCCGAGTGAACCCATAAGCCTTAGACTCCGCGCCAACGCAGTGGTTGGCTATTATGGGTTACCGGTCCCGAAAGGAAAAGTTACAAACGAACCGCGACCGGAAGTGAACACCACCAGCGGCTTTCAAGCCGGCCAGACTAAAGTCTGTGCCACCTCGTGCTGCAACTCATTGGGATATGGTGGCATAGGCTTCAGCCTGTGATCGGAATGGGCCCAATTCCAGACTTTTTCAGGAACGTCTTTAGCCTGTAATGCTTTCAGCAGAACCAACACAGGCAAGAATGCCTGTGCCACGATGGTATCGTTGATTTTATGCGGTACATCGCGCTCTGCTTCGCTGCATCGCTCTTCGGGCAGATTCCTCCCAGCACCTACGACGGCCTGCGCTGGCGGCTCATTGGTCCGTTCCGCGGCGGCCGCGCTGTCGCAGCCACCGGCATTGCCGGCGATCCGAACACCTACTACTTCGGCTCGGTAGGCGGCGGCGTCTGGAAGTCCACCGATGCCGGCATGGTTTGGACGCCCATCTTCGATGATCAACACGTCGCGTCCATCGGCGCCATTGAAGTCGCTCCGTCCGATCCCAACGTTATTTATGCCGGCACCGGCGAGGCCGACATCCGATCCGCTCTCTCTATCGGTGACGGCGTCTTCAAATCCACTGACGCCGGAAAAACCTGGCACAACATCGGCCTGCGCGACAGCAAGCAAATCGGGCGCATTCTGGTTCATCCCAAGAATCCGGACGTCGTGTTCGTGGCAGCGCTCGGCCACGCCTACGGACCCAACGCGGAGCGCGGAGTCTTTCGCTCCCTCGACGGCGGCAAGACCTGGCAGCACGTGCTAAACAAGGGTCCGGATATCGGTGCAACCGACTTGGCGTTCGAGCCCGAAAATCCTCAGGTGATGTATGCCACCACTTGGCAGGCGCGCCGCCCGCCCTGGAGCCAGTACGGCCCGCTCGAAGGACCCGGCGGCGGTCTTTACAAATCCACCGACGGCGGCGCACACTGGTCGCAACTCACCGGCAACGGATTGCCGGCCGGCGAATGGCATCGCTCCGGCGTCTCAGTCGCCAGAGGAACTCGCGGCCAGCGCGTCTACGCCGTCATCGACGCAACTTCCGGCAGCGGACTCTTCCGCTCCGACGACGCGGGCAAAACCTGGACGCATGTCTCCGCCGATACGCGCATCGACGGCCGCTCCTGGTACTTCAGTAGCGTCACCGTCGATCCAAGCAATCCCGACATCGTATACCTGCCGAACGTCGCAATCTATCGTTCCACCGACGGCGGCAAAACCTTCACCGTGCTGAAAGGTGCGCCCGGCGGCGACGACTATCATTCTCTGTGGATCGATCCGAAAGACCCCGCGCGCATGATCCAGGCCTCCGATCAAGGCGTCAGCATCAGCGTCGATCGTGGATCCACCTGGTCCACCTGGTACAACCAGCCGACCGCGCAGCTCTATCACGTCGCCGTCGACAATCAGATCCCCTACAACGTCTACGCATCGCAGCAGGACAGCGGAACCGTCGTGGTTCCCAGCCGCACCAATCACGGCCAAATCACCGAGTACGATCGTGTATCCGTCGGCGGCGCCGAGAGCGGTTACATCGCGCCCGATCCAAAGGACCCCAATATCGTTTACGTCAGCAACACCAACGGCTCGCTCACCCGGTTCGATAAACGCACAGCGCAAGGGCAGAACATCACGCCGTGGCCTTCGCCTGCATTCGGTGTCGATATCTCGCAACGCAAGTATCGGTTCCCGTGGACCACGCCCCTGGCATTTTCGCCAGTCGATCACGCGCTCTACTACGGCTCGCAGTACGTGCTGAAAACCATCGACGGCGGTCTCACCTGGCACGAGATCAGTCCCGACCTGACCGGCGCCGACAAGAACACAGCCTCGGGCGAAGTGACCGTCGGCAATGCGAAACTGCGGGGTTACGGCGTGGTCTATTCCATCGCTCCCTCGCCGCTCGCGGCTCTTCAGATTTGGGCCGGCAGCGACACCGGCCTGATTCACCTCACGCGCGATGGCGGCAAGACGTGGACCAATGTCACTCCCAAGGGACTGTCTGATTGGAGCAAGATCACGCACATCGAGGCCTCACGCTTCAACGCCGGCGTGGCCTACGCCGCAGTCGACCGCCATCGCCTGGACGATTACACACCTCATCTCTTCCGCACGCGCGATTACGGCAAGAACTGGACGCCGATCACGGACGGAATCGCCGAATCGTCCTTCCTGAACGCCGTTCGCGAAGATCCCAGGCGCAAGGGCCTGCTGTACTCGTGCACGGAAACCGGCGTTTATGTTTCCTTCGACGACGGCGATCGCTGGCAATCGCTGCAGCTCAATCTGCCCACGGTTTCTGTGCGCGATTTGGTCGTGCATGAAAACGACTTGGTGATTGCAACGCACGGCCGCTCGTTTTGGATCCTGGACGACATGTCGCCGTTGCGGCAGATCGAGGCCAAAGTTGCTGCGTCGGACGTATTTCTCTACAAGCCCGCCACGGCGATGCGCATGAACAGCGAAGGATTTCAAGGTACGCCGTTGCCGCCTGAGATTCCGAAGGCGAAGAATCCGCCCGACGGAGCAATCCTGGATTATTATCTGAAGTCGGAGGCGCAAGGCGAAGTTTCGCTCGAAATCCTGGATGCGAAAAACCAAGCCGTACGCAGGTTTTCTACGAGCGATCGGCCGAGCGCGCGGCCCAGAAGGCAGGCCATTGCGGACATCTGGATTACGCCGCCCGCGCGGCTCACGGCCAACGCGGGCATGAACCGCTTCGTGTGGGATTTGCGCTATTCGCTTGCCGCGGCCGCGGGTGCAGAGGAAGGCGGCGGACCCGGCCCGGCCGCACGCGGACCGCAAGTGCTGCCGGGCATATATCAGGTTCGCCTCACCGTCGCCGGCCATGCTTATATGCAGCCGCTGAAGGTCGTCCTCGACCCGCGTTCCGCCGCCACGCCGGTCGAGCTGGCGCGCCAGTTCGATCTCGCCATGAAGACGTCGCGTCAAATTGCCAAGAACGCGCAACTGACACGGCAGCTCGGAAATCTTCGCCGCCAGCTCGCCGACTTGCAAAAGACCACGACCAAAAGCGCATCGAGTTCCGCGTTGCTTCCGCTCATCTTGTCGGTCGACGCCGAAGCCGCGAAGATTCTCGGCGCAGGCGGAAACAGGAACGCAGCCGCTCCGCCCTCCGGCTTGGGTGCGGTATCGTCCGAGTTGAATGCGGTGAACGGAGTCGTTGATAGCGCCGACCGCACGCCTCCCGGACAAGCCTACGCGCTGTTCACGCAGGCGAGCCGCAATCTGGCCGCGCAATCGGCCAGTTGGGATGCCTTGAAAACCGGCAAGCTCGCCGAACTCAACCGCTCTCTACGCGATCAAAAACTTCCCGAAATCGATGCGTCAGTCCAAGGAGGATCGGTTCCATGAAATGGTTTTCTCCCCTTCTGATTCTGTTCTCGCTCTCCGCATTCGGCGAGATCAAGGTGCTCAAGAACTTCACGCTCATCGACGGCAACGGCAACGCAGCGGTAGCCGATGCCGCCATGATTATCGACAACGGCAAGATTACGCGCATCGGCTCCGCCGCCCGGCTCGCCGTGCCAAAGGGAGCTGAGGTCATCGACCTGGCCGGTAAGTTCGTCATGCCGGGCCTTATCAATCTGCACGGTCATGTCGGCAACACCGTGGATCTCGCGCAAAACGCGAAATTCTACACCCGCGAGAACATCGAGAAGAATCTGCGCACCTACGCGTCTTACGGAGTTACGACGGTGCTCAGCCTGGGAACCGACGAGGACCCCGTCTTCCAGATCCGCGATGAGCAGCGCTCCGGCCGTCCTGCTTACACTCGCATCTATACCGCCGGACCGGGATTCACGGTCAAAGGCGGCATCGGTGGCTCGCCGCTGGGTACAAATACTCTCGAGGATGCCGCCGGAATTCCGAAAGCCATCGATGCGCTGGCTTCGAAGCGAGTGGACATGGTCAAGGTCTGGGTGGACGACTCGCTCGGCAAAAGCAAGAAGATGCCGTTCGAGTGGACCAAGACCATCATCGACAGCGCCCACAAGAACAAGTTGCGTGTCGCCGCGCACATTTTTTATCTGGCGGACGCCAAGCAACTGGTGGACGCCGGCGTGGATGCGCTCGCCCACAGCGTCCGCGACCAGCCGGTGGATGAAGAACTGATCGCCGCCATGAAAAAGCACGGCACCTGGCAGGCCGCCGCCACGCTGACGCGCGAAGCCTCTATGTTCGTCTATGCGCAGCCCCAGCCATTCTTGACGGATCCATTCTTCACGCGCTCGGTTTCTTCCAAGGTACTCGCCACCTTGAACGATCCGGACTATCAGAAAAAGATCGCCGCCGGCGCCGACTTCCCGAAGTATCCCGCCTTCCTCGCAACGGCTCAGAAAAACCTGAAGCGCCTGGCCGACGCCGGAGTCCGCTACGGCATGGGCACGGACAGCGGACCTCCCGGCCGTTTCCCCGGCTTCTTCGAGCAGTGGGAGCTCGAGCTGATGGTAGAAGCCGGACTGACACCGACCCAAGCAATCGTGGCCGCAACAAAAAGCGGCGCCGAATTCCTGGGCGCTAAGGACCTGGGAACGCTAGAGCCAGGCAAGTGGGCCGACCTGATTGTGCTAAGCAACAACCCGGCCGCCAACATCCGCAACACGCATTCCATCGAAGCCGTGTACATAGCGGGCAACCGCATCGCGCCATAAAGAAGCCGCAAATAAACGCGAATGAACGCAAATGTCTCATTCGCGTTAATTCGCGTTCATTCGCGGCCCAAGAATGCTACACTCAAACTAGAGGCAAGCATGAGTACGCCTTCCACAGCTCGCCCGTCGCTCTTCGGCTCCGATTAAGCCGTCTTCTTTCCCCGTTCCCAACAGAACCTGTCGATCAGAAAGAAGGAGACCGGAATGCCTACGACCCAAACCGTCCGAGCGGATCTTCCCAGCATCACCACTCCGCTTCCCGGCCCGCGCGCCAAAACCATCATCGAACGCGATCGCAAAGTGCTCTCGTCTTCCTACACGCGCTCCTATCCGCTGGTAGTGAGCCGCGCCGAAGGCTCCATCGTCGAAGACGTGGATGGCAACCGCTTCCTCGATTTCAACGCGGGAATCGCTGTCACAGCCACCGGCCATTGCCATCCTCATGTCGTGAGGGCAATCGAAGAGCAGTCGCGCCGGCTGATCCACATGTCGGGCACGGACTTCTATTACGAGAACATGGTCGAGCTGGCTGAGAAGCTCGCCGCTTCAGCTCCCGGCGGCATACCGCGCCGCGTCTATTTTGGGAATTCCGGCACGGAAGCAATCGAGGCCGCGATGAAGCTGGCGCGCTATCATACGGGCCGCGACAAGTTCATCGCCTTCACCGGCGCCTTCCACGGCCGCACGCTAGGCTCGCTCTCCCTCACTGGAAGCAAGGTGGTGCAGCGCAAAGGGTTTGGTCCACTGGTTCCCGGCGTCTATCATGCGCAGTTTCCCGATCCTTACCGAACCCCTGCGGGCATCACGCCGGACGATCATGCGATGAGCTGCGTTCGGGCCATCGAGGACCAGCTTTTCAAGACACTCCTGCCGGCCGAAGAGGTGGCAGCGATCATCGTCGAGCCGATTCAAGGCGAAGGCGGCTACATCGTTCCCCGTCAAATCTTCCTCGAGGAATTGGCGCGCTTAGCGGCGCAGCACGGAACCCTTCTGATTTTCGACGAAATCCAGTGCGGCATGGGACGCACGGGCAAGATGTGGGCCGCCGGCCACTTCGGCGTCACACCGGATATCTTCACCGTGGCCAAGGGAATCGCGAGCGGTTTGCCGCTCAGCGCCATGGTGGCGCGCGACGAGATCATGAACTGGCCGCCCGGCGCGCATGCCTCCACTTTCGGCGGCAATCCGGTGGCGGTCGCGGCGGCGCTCGCGACAATCGAGCTTCTGGAGCGCGAGCTGATCTCGAACGCCGCCGGAATCGGCAATCACATCTTGAATCGCCTGCGCGAATGGCCCGGCCGGTTCCCCCAGGTCGGCGACGTGCGTGGTTTAGGCCTGATGATCGGCATCGAGATCGTGCGCGATCGCCAGACCAAAGAACGCGCGCCGGAGCTTCGCGACAGACTGGTTTCGTTGGCGTTCGAACGCGGCCTTCTGATTCTCGGCGCGGGGCGCAACGTCATCCGCCTTTGCCCGCCGCTCATCGTCACCCGCGATCAAGCCGACTTCGCTGTGGATACACTGGAGGAATGCCTGACAGAGCCGCGACCGTGAGGGAGCGGTTGCCCAAGAAGCCGACACTCGACGTCGGCTGCGGCATCAACAAAAATCCCGGCGCCATCGGCATCGACCGCAATCCCCGCAGCCGCGCCGACGTGCTGTGCGACCTCGACCGCTTCCCCTATCCCTTCCGCGATAATTCGTTCAGCGCGCTCCGCGCCATCCACGTAATCGAGCACCTCTCCGACGTCATCCGCGCCATGGAGGAGTTTCACCGCCTGGTCGCACCCGCCGGCCGAGTCATCATCGTCACCCCTCACTACACCGACTTCAGTTCTTTCTGCGACCCCACCCACCGCTGGCACCTGAACAGCTTCTCGTTCCGCTATTTCGGACCCGACCACGGCGGCTTCGGCTATTACACAACCGCGCGCTTTCGCGAAGTAAAACTGCGCGTCCGCCTGCTGGCCCTATGGCGCTGGCTCGGCTTCGAATTTCTGGTGAACCACTTCCCGCGCTTCCGCCGATTCTGGGAATACTATCTGTGCTACGCGATCCGCGGGAAAGTGATGGAATTCGAGTTCGAAGCGATCAAGTAAGTAGGTTGATCCCTTACCCTGAGATTTTTCCCCTCCCCACCCCACTTGTATTCCAGGACGTTCCGCGGTACCTTCTAGAAAAGAGCGGTTCCCCGAACTCATAAAGTCTCTTCCCGCGGATTCCGATAGTTAGAGCAACCGGCAGGTACTTTGGCCATGATGGGGCGCTTGTACGAATTCGCCGACGTGCTCCGGCAATACGGCCGGAAACGGCACGTGTCCCCCGATCAGGCCACTGGCCGCCGCGGCGAAGATATCGCCCACCGCTACCTGCAGCGCGCCGGCATCATTATCGTGGCGCGCAATTTCCGCATGGCCTCCGGCGCCGGCGAACTCGACCTCATCGGATGGGAGAACGACACGCTGGTCTTCGTCGAAGTGAAATCCAGGCAAACCGACGAGTACGGCGCTCCGGATCGCGCTATCGGACCACAAAAACAATCCAGCTTAATCCGCGCGGCTCGCGAGTACGCCCGGCACGCGGAAGTGCCCTGGGAAAAAGTTCGCTTCGACGTCGTCAACGTCGTGTTTACCACGCCACCGTCTGTCACGCATTTTCGCGATGTCTTCGGACCGCCCAGTGCCGCGTAAGCCGTCGTTACCGCGCCGCACACGCGCCTTGCGCTATAATTGCCCGTTTAAACTACATAACTCCATGTCGAGGGGGCTCCTCCATTGCCAGATCTGCGCAAGGACCCGGTAACCGGCCGCTGGGTGATCATTTCCACCGATAGGGCCCGGCGCCCCAGTGATTTTACGCGCACTCGTGCGCTTCCCAAAACCAACGGTGTCTGCCCATTCTGCGCCGGCCAGGAAGACCAGACTCCACCCGAAATCCTCTCCTACCGCGAGAACGGCGGGAACCATTGGAACTTGCGAGTCGTCCCCAACAAATTCCCAGCGCTGCGCGTCGAAGGCCTGCTGGATCGCGAAGGCGAAGGCCTGTATGACCGCATGACCGGCATCGGCGCGCATGAGGTGATCATCGAAAGCCCCGAGCACAAGGTCTCGCTCGCCGAACTATCCGAAAGACGCGTCGAGGACTTGTTCTGGGCTTTCCGCGATCGCATCCTCGATCTCAAGCGCGACGCGCGCTTGCGCTACGTCCTGCTATTCAAGAATCACGGAGAGGCCGCCGGCGCTTCGCTCGAACACTCGCATTCGCAGCTCATCGCGCTTCCGGTGGTGCCCATCCAGGTGCAGGAAGAGATCGACGGCGGCCGCCGCTACTACTCCTTCAAGGAGCGCTGCGTGTTTTGCGACATTGTGCGCCAGGAATCGTCCGATGGCTCGCGCGTGATTCTCGAAACCGACGAGATGCTGGCGATCGCTCCCTACGCTCCGCGCTTCCCGTTCGAAACGTGGGTGCTGCCCCGCGCCCACAGCTCACACTTCGAGACGGCGCATCCCAGCCTGATTCAAAGCCTCGCTTGGGCGGTGCGCTCCACCATTCGAAAACTGGAGAAGGCTCTGGAGTACCCCGCCTACAACTTCCTGATCCACACGGCTCCGATTCAGGAAGGCCCGCTCGCCCACTATCACTGGCACCTGGAGATCATCCCCCGGCTCACCCGAGTGGCGGGTTTCGAGTGGGGCGCCGGCTTCTACATCAATCCCACGCCGCCCGAAGAATCCGCGCAATTCCTCCGCGACGCCGGCCTGTAAAAAATTGGGGACACTCCGGGCTCGCCTCCACACACATTAATCCGGCTCACTAACGCAGGCGTGTCCGCAATTTTTTTGACCCACAAAACCATGCAAGAGAAGGCGAGCGGCCCGTTCAGGCCTTGCGGTTTCGAACAGACAAGTTCGAGACCCTGCCCGCCCCTCCACGCGAACCATGGATTCGCGCTCGCTCACGCGGTACGCCATCTGCGCCCCATGATGCGCTGGCAGCGATTCAAGCGGCCAGTCGGAATCCGTGACCACACGAACCCCTCCCTCCGGGGCAATCAGAATCGTCATATCCGACGGAGCATGACCCGACCGCGCGACACCCTCCGCCGCCTCTAGAATGCGCACGGCGTTGTCGGCAAATCGGCCCACAATCTCCTCATCGGACAAATTGGGGACAGTTACCGGTTTTTTCTGCAAGGCAGGCCCCTGCCGGCGAATCCTCGCATCTGTTTAGATGTTCGGCTCACCACTGCGACGCCGCGGGGACGAGGAGCAGCTACAAGATCGCTGTCCATAGCGTCTTCGTCGATATGGAACTTAATCCGACTCACGAACGAGGATTAGCGGCCATGTTGTCGTTAGAGGGCCTCTCTTCCGGAGTCTGACCCATGTTGTGCCGCTGAACGATCCGGCGAACGGAAACGCCCGTCCCGGCAATGCACGGCTGTCCTCCGCGAATCTCAGGACGTCGAGAAATCAGGCTACCAATCTCGGTTACCGTTGCCATCGACTCAAATATATCGCCCTCGGCAACCCGTTTTTTCAGCAACTCTCAGCTCAGAAGCTGAACCGCACCCCCAACTGAATCCGCCGCGGATCGAACGCCGACGTGAAGCCGAACGGCTGGCTCGGTCCGTACCTGCCCTGACCGCTCAGCCCGCCATAGCGCTGCACAACATCGTTGATGTAGCAGCTACCCGCCGTCCCCTGCAGCCCGCCGCTCGCCACGCCAGTGGCAGCCGATATCGCCACGGGCACGCACGAAATCGTATTATTCACGCTAGCGAAATTCAAACGGTTGAACAGGTTGAACGCCTCGAACATGAACTCCAGACTGGCGCGCTCCCGCACCGGGAAACGCCGCGACAGCCGCGTATCGAACGTCCAGTAATTCGGTCCGATTCCGATGTTGCGGCCCGCGAAATAGGGCCGGTCCGTGGTGTTGTGCCGATCTTGGTTCAACTCGCCCCCGGCCAGCACATTGAACGGACGCGGGCTGTTGTAGCGGTAGATCGGCGTCAACAGAAAATCGCCGAAGAACTTCCGCATCGCGCTGGACCCGCTGCCCCCGTGCGGCGATTGCAGGATCGCGTAGGCCACCACTTTGTGCCGCTGGTCGAACGATGAAAGCGCCTTCTCGCAGCTCCGGCAGATCTGACTGTTCGGCTGGAAATCGCTGTTGAAATCCAGCGTCTCGTCCATGGCCTTGCTGAACGTGTAGTTGAATGCGAACGAGACGTTGCTCGAAAAACGCTTGTTGAGTTCGAAAATCATGCCGTTGTACCACGAGTTGGCCCCGGACTCGTAAACGTCCCGCTGGAACAACAACGGCTCCGCAAAGTATTTCGCGCCCGAAGGGTTGTCCGGCGTGACGCCCCAGTAGGGAATGCCTATGATCGGATTCACCGGCGGCGTTAGCAGATTGTGGTCCAGCGATGTTGTGAGATGCACTCCGCGCACGTACACGTAGCTCAGCGAAGCCGTCAGCCCTCGAGCGAACTCCCGATCGATTCCAAGACTCGCCTGATGCGCATACGGGTTCTTGTAGTTTTGCCCCGGATTGAACAGCACGGTGAGCGGCGGCCGCGGCCCGGTCTGGCTCACGATGATGCCAAACTGCGCCAGGTCCGACGCCTGGATGGAGCGCTGCGGCGTCGGAATGCCGATAATTCCCTGATCGCGGAGTTTTGTAAAGATGTTGACTGGGCCATTTAGCTGCGCCGGGTTGACCCCGGTCGTCAGTACCTGCGCGATCTGCCGGAACCCGTTGATCTCGTTCAGCGCGTTCACCACGTAGTCGATCTGATAATCGATGGTCGAATAGAAGATCCCATATCCGCCGCGGATGCTGGTCTTCTTGTCGTGGAACGGATCCCAGGCAAACCCGAGGCGCGGCCCGAACTCCTTCTTGTCGGTCGGCAACGGGGACTTGCGATGGTCGATCTCATAACGCAAACCCCAATTCAAGGTGAAGTTCGGACTGACCCGCCACGTGTCCTGTATGTAAGTCGCATACAGCGGATAAATCGCGCGCACTACGCCGTCGCCAAAGCCCTGCTGATACGATTGGGCCAGCCCAAGGTTGAACGCTTGCAACGCGTTGATTGACGTGGTGGCGAGCGCGGGGTTCAGCAACCCACCGGGCAAGGTTCCAAACGTAAAGCGTCCGCTGAAAAACGTCTTCGAATCGGAATGGTTGTCGCGAATCAACACCTGTACGCCCATCTTCAAGGTATGCGACCCCTTAACCCAGGTGAGCGAATCGCCCAAATCCTCGCGCCGCGTGATGGTCTGGTTGGGCAGGAAACGATCGCGATTGAAAAAGCCGAATCCGGCGATCTCCAGCGCCGGACCAAAGGGCTCGTTGCTCCCCGTAAACGCATCGTAGTAATTGAACTGCGCCCGCGCTTCATTGATCACTCGCGGTGAGAAGGTGTGCGTCCAGTTCGCCAGCCCCGTGCTGTCGAAAAAGTCCGATATATACCCGCGCGTGACCCCCACCAGAGCGCCGATGTTCTGGTTGGTTTCGTGGTCTTTGGTGATGTTGTACCGGAAGCTGAACTGGTTCTTGTCGCTGAAGCGGTGATCCAATCGCATCAACCCTTGGTATTGATCCGTCTGGAAGGGGAAGATGCCGCTATTGTTTTTGAACATTTGCACGGTCGCTGCCGGGCTCGTCAGCGCCGCGCGAAGCTGGGCGGCCGTGGCCGTCGGAAGCGTGGCCAGGATTGCCTCTTGCGCCGCGGTTGGCTGGAAGATCGACAGATCGGTAAGCACCGGGACCGCGACCGATTCGCGCCGCCGAAGATCTTCAAACGACACGAAATAGAACGTGCGGTCCTTGGAGATCGGACCGCCCAGCGTCGCGCCGAACTGCTGGCGTTGTGAATCCGGTTTCACGCGCACCACGTGGTTGTCCGGTGTCAGCGTCAAAGAAAACGGATCCGTGGCGTCCAGGCTATTATGCCGGAAGAAACTGAACAGGGAGCCGTGCAGCGCGTTGCTGCCGCTCTTGGTGACAATGTCGATCACGCCGCCGCGCGCTTCACCGTGCTCGGCGGAATAATTGGTGCGATTGATTTGAAATTCCTGCACTGCCTCCTGGCTGACCGTCGGACGCACCCCTCCGCCCGCGTCGTTGGATTCGCCGCCATCCACGCTCACGTTGTTCCCTCGCCCGTTCGAGCCATAGAACGAGAGCCCGCTGTCGGGCGTTTGCTTCACTCGAAAACTGTTCGAATCGGCCAGCGCCTTGGAATCCGTGACACCCGGCACGAGCAGCGAGAAAGCCAAATAGTCGCGCCGGTTGATCGGCAGGTTCCGTACCGACGCTTCGTTGAGCGTATTGGATTGCTGCGTGCGCTCGGTTTCGATCATCGGTGCCTCCCCCGCCACTTCCACGATCTGGGTGCTTGTCCCGATCGCGAGTTTGAAATCTGCCACCTGGGCTTCGCCCACCGTGATGGTGACGCCCTTGCGGGATTGGCCGCCGAAGCCGGCCTTCTCCACCTTGATCTCGTACGCGCCGGGCGGCAGCAATGGAATGCGATAGGCCCCGCGATCGTCCGTCATGGCTTCGAAGCTAATGCCCATTCCGGCGTTCGTGGCCGTGATCTTCGCGCCCGGTACGGCCGAGTCAGTGGGGTCGGTAACGGTTCCGCTCAACGTCCCCGAAGTTTTCGATTGTGCGGCGGCGATCCCCGCCGAAAAGACAAGCAAAGCAATACACAACAGAGTGCGATGGTTCACAGTTGGCTCCTTTAGGTCAGACGCTTTATACCCGTCCCCGTGGCGTCATTACCCCGAGGCGTAGACTAACACCTGCGAAGAGTATATTTCCACTTTCCAGTGGTGTCAAGGGTTATTAACCGACTGACCGACCGGTCGGTAAACGATCCCACCGCCAACCACCTGCCACCCACGACCCAACTACCCAGCCTAACAGACCAACCAGAACCCGGCCGCCCCGCCGTAAAACGCATCGGCTGGATGTCCAGATCTGCTGCCTAATGGACAATACTATGCGTGAATGCGCGATAGCAACCGTGGAGTAACGCGCTGTTATGTAGGACAGGTTGAAAACCTGCGGCGGGTTGATAACCCGCCTACACCACCCGAAAATCTGATTGGCTGGCGGTGCTCCCAGGATTGCCGCCGTCCTCCGGGATCTCAAGGACCGACGCCACTTGAAGGCGTCCGTCGCTCGCCCTGGCCTAGAGTCATCACCTTGAGAAGAACCCCCAACACCGTTTTCTGCATGACGAAAGCAACAACGAAACTGCCGGCAAGCGTCAGGGTAACGACGGCGGACTCAAGGAAAACCTGCATGCTCTTTCACCTCTCCTGTGTAGCGGAGTGTGCTGGCGGGGGACCTGGAGACACGCTGGATCGAACTCTCTGAGGCGCACTCTCGGTTTTGTTTACCTGCACCGTAAAGCGTGCTGGTCGATTGTCGAAGCTCCTGAAGACGATGTACCAGACCTCGATGTCCGGGCCCCGGTATGGAAGGTGAACGCTGAGATGCGTGGCGCCGCTTTCGATTTGATTCAAGCTGGAGTCGGCCACGGCTACGAATGCCCTTCGATCGGCGCCCTTCACCGCCACCTCAACGCTCTCGCCGCCGTACGCGCTAAAAACAAAAGCGCTGTAGTGCGGACTGGGTGAATAGCTTACCCAACCGCTGCTCTGGCCATAATCGAGATCGCCCAAGACTCTGACATCGTCCGATATGTAGCTGACCGGCTTCGCCGCAGTTACTAACTGTGAACGTTGCGCCGCGCGACGATCGGTAGTTTTTTCCTGCGCCATGGCCAACATCGCGGCCAGACATCCGAGAATTACAGCTTTCATCAACCCCTTGTACTCCCTTGCCAGTAAATGAGCACTTCAGCTACCAAACAGGCTGCGTGTCACCAGCTTCAACAGAGAACCTAGAACCTAGAACCTAGAACCTAGAACCTGGCACCTTCCCCGGACTCAATCCACTTCGGCGCCGCCTCGCGCTCTTCGTCAGGTCGCTTCATCGCAAAAGCCGCTACGAGGCGCTGCTCGCGCAGCCACCACACACTGAAGCTGGTGCTGTTCAAATCGCCGCGCTCCACAATCTGATCGGAATCCGACGGATCTCCCCAGAACTCGTACGAGAGATCGAAAACGTCGGAGAAGAAATACGGAACGTGCACGAACGCCGCACGTTCGCCCGCAAGAGTGCGCGCACAGTGTTGGCCTTGCGAAACCGCGTTGTCCCAATGCTCCACTCGCCGGCGCTTGCCGAACAGCGTGTCGACGTAGTTGGCCACGTCTCCGGCGGCATAAATGCCGTCCTGATTGGTTTCCAGGAATTCGTTCACCACGACTCCGTTATTCACTTCGATGCCACTCCCGGCGAGCAATTCCGTCACAGGCGACACGCCGATGCCCGCGACGACCATGTCGCAGTCAAGATTCTCTCCATTCGCGAGCGCGGCCGATTTCACTGCGCCATCCCCGCGGAATCCGGTCAGCGTGGCGCCCTTCATGAATCGCACGCCCCGCGCCGTGTAATAGTTTTCAAAAAAACGCGACATCGCCGGCGTAAAGAGCCGCTGCCAAATGCGCTCTTCAGGCATCACCATCGTCACCTGGATGCCTTTTTGCGCCAGTACCGCCGTCACTTCCATGGCGATGAAGCCGCCGCCGATTACTACTGCCTTCCTCGCGTTTAGCGCCTGATCGCGGATGCGCTTCGAATCCTCGAGCGACCGCAGGTAGTAGATTCCCGCCAAATTTGCTCCAGGAATATCCAGCTTGCGGACGCGCGCGCCCGTCGCCACCACCAACTTCTCGAATCCCAGCGTCTCGCCCGAAGCTAGATGCAGAGTCTTTTGCTTCGCATCGATGCCTTTCACTTCGCAGCCAAGCATCACTTCAATCCCGTGTTCACCATAAAACTTCTCCGGGTTGATGAGGATGTTCTCCTCGGCATCTTTCCCGGCCAGAAAACCCTTCGAAAGCGGCGGACGCTCGTAAGGAAGGGCGCTGTCCGCGGAAACGATGGTAAGTTCGCCCGGTTTAAGCCCCAGCTCGACAAACTGCTTCGCAGCGTAACCCGCCACCATTCCGCCGCCAAGTATCGCGTACTTCATATATCTCCTGATTCCAGTTGTGCTAAGAACTGCCTCGCAACCCGCTTCATCTCGTAATCCTGCACCAACAGTCTCCCGCACTCGCCCAACCGCTTCCTCAATTCCGAGTCCGAATACAATCTGAGAATTGCGTCAGCCAGCGCCCCCGGATTCTCCGGCTCAACCAACAATCCGTGCCGCGCCACTTCGGGCGCAGCCGCGGCGTTCGCCGCAACAATCGCTTTTCCAGCCGCCATCGCCTCCAGAAATACAATGCCAAACCCCTCCTGAACGCTGGGGAGGCAGAACACGTCGGCGCGGTTGTACTCGCGCGCCAGCTCATTCATGCTGGCGTCGCCGAGCCAATGCACTACAGCTTCCAGATGCATGCGCCTCCACAATCGATTCAGCCGCGCGCGCTCGGGCCCGCCGCCCACGATCCGTACGTCCAGCTCCGGAATTCCCGGCGCCAGCATCGCCGCCGCACGCAGCAGCACATCTAATCGCTTCCGGGGATAAAACCGGCACACACACAAAACCGTGAACCTGCCCGCGGCCGGCGCCGCGGGATTTGCTTCAAACAGCGCCTGCCATGCCTCCAGATCGATCAACTCCGGAACTACGGCCGCGTTGCGGACGCCGTAGAACTCTTCCAGCCGCTCGGCGCAGTAACGGCTGACCGTAATCACCCGGTCCGCCCTGCGCGCATGCAGTCTCTCCAGCCGCGCTTGCAGCGCCATGCTAGCCCGCGTAAATCCATGTTCGAACCGGACCGCATCCGCCAGCACGCCCTTGATCGCGGCAACGTGCGGCGCGCCGCGCCTGCCCTGCAAGTTATAGCCATCCAAGTCGAATCCAACCGTTGCATCGCCGTTGAAACTCCTGCGCCGCAGTTGCGCGTTGAACAAAATCCGCTCCGCCACGAACACGGGCAAGTGGACAGTCGGTGTAATCCACTCCACCTCGCCGCCCAGCGCCCGAATGCCGCGCGCCAGAGTCTGAATGCCGACGAAGCATCCGCTTCCACGCCTCACGTCGAGCGGAATTGCGGTGATGAAGTGGAGCCGCCGGCTCATTGCGGAAGAGCAAGCGGTGAGGAGGTCGCGGTGTCCGAAGCGCACGGGCTGTTTTGCGGACGCTTTAACGTCCCCGCGCGCTTCGAAATGCGGCAAGCGCCAAGCAGGGGAGACGGCAAGAACCCTGCCTCACCTCTTCTCACCGCGTTAATATTGCGCACACGAGGCGCGCTTCCTTCGCGCCGCTGTGTGCGCTTCTTTGCGGACCCTTGCCTTCCTGACGCCGTCCTTCTGCGGTTGGCAACTCGGAGTGGAACAGCAAACACTCCTAGATCCCAGTCGTGAGACTCCGTCGCGAGGCTAAGTGTTTCGGCCACTCAGTCAACCGCAACCGCCACCACGCGCAACCGCCGGTAATCCACGGTCCAAACGCCGTCGCGATAGCATCGCGGCCGTAGTCGATCGACTACCTCCTGGCGTTTTTCCCCGGCCAGGAAGCTTTCGCAGAACATCTCCAGCCAATCCTCCATGGCGTTTTCGCCCATGGCGTTTTCGCCCTCGAGCGGCGTGGGCCGGTCGAACAACAGCGCCTGCCTCACTTCCAACCCGTGCCGCTCGAGCACGGACGCGTACTCGGCAATCCCAGGATAATACCAGGGACAGCGCTCGTCAGCCTCCGCGCCGAGAACCGCGCGCAGAGCGCTCATAATCGCCGCGATGTTACCTTTGCCGCCGAATTCAGCGACGAAGCGCCCGCCCGGACCGAGCGCCAGCGCAATCGATTCGGCGGCGGCGTCCGCGTTCTTCACCCAGTGCAGCGCCGCGTTCGAAAATACCGCGTCGAATCGCTCCGGAAAGCGGAAACCGGCGGCGTCGCCCGCAATGAACGTGAGTTCGGGATAATTCGTCCGCGCTTGAACGAGCATGTCCCCGGAATTGTCGATGCCGGTCACCAGCGCGCCGCGTTTCGCGATCTCGGCCGTCAACTGCCCGGTGCCGCATCCCAGATCGAGAATCCGTTCGCCCGTGCGCGGGTCCAGCAAATCCACGAGGCTCGATCCAAGCTGCCAAACGTAGGAGTGCCGGCCTTCGTATCGTTGTGGATCCCAGGCCGAAATAACTACGCCTTCTTGCTGCGGGCCTTCGCCTTCTTGGCCGGCGGCGGATCTGCCTCCGGTGTTGCCGGCGCGACCGCCGATAGCACTTCCTTGAACAGTTCCTGCTTTTTCAGATCTTTCTTGGAAGGTGGCGCCTGCTCGTGGCGATAGTCGTGGTCGTTATAACAGGTCCGGCAGCGTACCTTTGCCGGTTGGGCGTTGACCAGAGAGACGATCGAATGATTGGTCAAACGGCGGCACTTGATGCAATGATCGTCGATGACATCGCCTAAGCGGAAATCGCCCATAAAAATTCAGAAGCTTGCGCTGAGTATATCAAAATTGGAACGCCAATAGACCAATCAGCGCCGCGCCGAGCATCACCCAAAACGTATCGATGCGCGTCAATGCGATCAGCGCGAAGCTGGCGGCGACGATCGCGAGCGTGAGCGGCCCGGCGATCGCGTCGCGCGCCAGAGGCACGGAAGCGGACAACAGCAGCCCCGCGCCCGCCAGCAGCGCGGCGCGCGTGACGGATTTCGCCCGGCGGTGTTCCGCGCGCGATCCAAGAAAGCGAATCATCGGAATGATGAGAAACGCCGGCGTGATCATCGCCAGCCACCCGGCGCAAGCGCCCGGAATCCCCGCCACCACGTACCCGACGCTCACCACGTACAGCCCCAGCGGCCCCGGCCCCAGGCGAGCTGCCGCGACTGCCGTGTTGAGTTGCCGGTCCGTCATCACGTGATAATGCATCACCAGATCGTTGCGAACCACCGGCAGCGAAGCCAGGCCGCTGAACGACGTCAGCGTTGCCTTGAGCAAGAGCAGGTACAAAAGAAAAATATTCACCGTTGAATCCAGAAAAAGCCAACGACCGCCGCGATACCGATGATTTCGAGCGGCGAAAGACCCGCGCGCGCCAAGCCGAACGCGCCCGCTGCGATCAGCACGGGACTCAGCCAGGTGGTCCTCGACCACTGCGACCGCACCAGCAGCACCGCCGCGCCGATCATGGTCCCCACCGCGGCGGCGACGGTTGCCGCGATCACCGCTTGCGCCATCGGATGCCGTACGCCGAGTTCGCATGCTAGCGTCAACCAGATCACCAGAATCGACGACGGAATCGTGACCACCAATACCGCAGTCAGCGCGCCCGCGAGCCCGGACAGGTACCAACCCGCTGCCGCGCAAAAGGCCAGCACGTTGGTGCCCGGCGTCACTCGTCCCAAGCCGAACGCGATGGCGAACTGCTCCGGGCTCAGCCAGCCGCGCCGGTAGAATTCGCGCTGCAAGACGGCGATGGTCGGATCGCCGCCGCCGAAAGTCGTGTTACCGACGCGTAGAAACAGCAGCGCGCTTTCCATCCATCGTGGCCGAGGCATCGCAGCCAATGTAGCAAGTTCTCTACAATGGTTCTCGGATGCGAACGGCTCTCGCCGTAATTCTCCTCATCGTCTACGACAACACGACCACGCGCCTCGACCTTCGCGCCGACTGGGGTTTCAGCACGCTCGTCGAGTTTCACGGCCAGCGCGTCCTCTTCGACACCGGCGCCAATGCGGAAATCTTCCTGACGAACCTCCACACTCTCGGCATCGAAAAAAGCTCCATCCAAAAGACCATAATTTCGCACCAGCAGCCGGACCATTCGAGCGCCCTGTACCGTGTGCTCCCGTCGGGCTTGATCGATTTCCTGGACGGCCTGGGGCACGATTCGAGGCGAACGCTGTCGGCGCAGGTCGGCCCCGGAATGTACACTACCGGCGAAATTGCCGGCTCGCCGCCGGAGCAGGCGCTGGTGATCGAAACCGAGAAGGGTATCGTGATGCTCGTGAGTTGTGCGCATCCCGGTATCGCCCGCATGGTCGAAACGGTCGAAAAGCAACGCAATGTTCGCGGCATCCGCCTGATCGTTGGCGGATTGCATCTGTACGAACAAAAGGAGCAGCAAATCCGCCCCATCGTGGCGCAGCTTCAGAAGCTCAACGTACAGTCGCTGATGCTGGGCCACTGCACCGGCGACCTCGCGCTAAAAGTCTTCCGCGAGGCTTACGGCGACCGCTGCGGAACGCTAGGCGCCGGAAAGCGCATCGCGCTGGAGTAGCGCTGACTTACTGAGCCGCGATCGGCAGCGCCACATTGGCCCGCAGCCCGGCCTACGGCGTTTTGATCGAAGCCGGAACCTCGATCGCCTTGCCCGACATCATCGCGCCCGCGTTGCTCTTCTTCAGCATGTCGTTGATCTCCGGAATCTGGCGATCCATAAACGTGTTCACGTCGCCGATGTCTTTCAAGAACTCGGCCTTCAGCTCGTTGAAATGCTCCACCTGATACGGCGTCGGCGCGGCGAGCACGCGGTCGATGGATCCCAGAAGCTGCCCCAGCCGGTCCACCAGTCGCGGTCCCATGCTGTAGCCGGGAATATTATCCGGCCGTGCCATCTTTAGTTCCATTGACGAGAGCTGCTGCTTGCGTTCCGAAATCAATCCCGTGAGCACCTTGGGAGCCTGCGGGTCCAGCGTCCGCACGCTCTTCTCCGCCTGATCTAGTTCGCCTTTCCAGGTATCGATGGATCGCAGCGCATCGTTGACGGACGACTGCATGTCGCGCAGCTTCAGATTGATGTCCAATTGCGCTCGTAATTCCGAATCGGCGGCGCCGATGGTCGGATCGACGCGCACCTCCAGCTCTCGCATGAGCGATTGGCCGCCGGCAGTCAGCCGCACTGTATATTTGCCCGGCAGAACTTGCGGCCCCATTGGACGGAAGCGGAAGCCGCCGCCTTCGGCATCCTGTTCCGGATCCGGCGGGCGGCGCAGGTGCGGGCCTTGATAGCGCAGGTCCCAGGTGACGCGGTTGAGTCCGGGCTCCTGCAGGACGGGCGAGAGTTCGCGAATCACTTTGCCGGCGCCGTCCAGGACCTCGATCTTCACCGGTCCTTTGTCTTTCAGGTAATACGTAATCGGCGCGCCGTAGGAAGGATTGGGTCCGCTGAAGGGCTTGTTGCCGCCGCTGCCGAGTCCGCCGCCAAAACCGCCGCGGCCGTCGAACCGCAGGGCGGGCCGCAGGCTGAACAAGTGCGCGCTCTCGCCCAGCACCTGCTCGTTCATCTGCTGCAGCGGAGAAAGGTCGTCGAAGATCCACAGGCTGCGGCCGTGTGTCCCCAAAATCAAATCGTTCTCGCGCGGATGGATCACCAGGTCGCGGACCGCAACGGGCGGCAGGTTCTTCAGATGCATGCGCACCCACTGATTGCCGCCGCTGAACGAAACGTGCAAGCCCAGCTCGCTGCCTACATAGAGCACCTGCGGATTCTTCGGATCTTCCTTCACCACCCACAGATAGTCGTTCTGCGGCAGGTTGCCGCCGATGCTGGTGAAGGTTTTGCCGAAGTCGGTGGTCTTGAACAGGTACGGACGAAAATCGTCGAACCAATGATGCTCGAACGCGACGTAGGCGGTGCCGGCGGCGGTGCGCGACGGCTCGATCCAGGCGATCCCGGCGAATTTCGGCACGCCGGGCGCGCGGCCCGTGACATTGGTCCAGTTCTTGCCGCCATCCCTGGTGAGCTGCAGGTTGCCGTCGTCGGTTCCCGCCCAGATCACGTTGCCCTCGACAGGCGACTCGGCGATACGGATCACGGTGCAGTGATACTCGGCCGTGGTGTTCTCGGTCCAGACCGTGCCCACGCTCTTCTGCTTCTCGGGATCGTTCGTGGTGAGATCCGGGCTGATCGCCGCCCAGGTTTTTCCGAAATCCGTCGTTTTAAATACTACATTACTTCCGAAATATGCCGTATTTTTGTCGTGCGGCGAAGCGACAATCGGTGCATTCCAGTTAAAGCGGTATTTCAGCTCGCCCACCGGCCCGCCATCGTTGCGCTTCGGCTGCGGGCTGACGTCCTGTTGCTCGCGCGTGCGCCAATCCGTGCGCACAATCCCGCCGCCTTGATTCTCCGATAAGAACAGTTCCGGCTGATCGGGATGGTTGATGACGTGGAAGCCGTCGCCGCCGCTCACGTTGCGCCATTCGTCGTTGGGGATTCCGCCCGTGCGCGTGCGGCTGGGACCGCTCCAGGTGCCGTTGTCTTGCAGGCCACCCTGAATGTAGTAGAACGGCCACCGATTGTCGGCATGGATCTGGTAGAACTGCCCCAACGGAACATTCAGGATCGCCTCCCAGGTTTCGGCGCGATCGTAGGACACCGCCAGGCCGCCGTCCTCGCCGATCCAGATGCGATTGGGGTTTTTCGGATCCACCCAAACGGTGTGGTAATCGCCGTGAATGCCGTTCGCGACGCCGCGCCAGTTGCGGCCGCCGTCGATGGATGTCGAGAGCCGCATGCCGATGGAGTAGAGCCGGTTTTCATCCGTCGGATCGATGGTCAGATGGCTGTAGTAGAGCCCGCGGCCGACCACCACGGGATTCTTGGTCATCATGCGGAAGTGCTCGCCGCGATCGTCGGAGCGGAACAGCGTGCCCTCGTTGGATTCGCCGATGACGTAGAGGACGTTGGAATTGCTGGGCGCGACGCGGACGCCGATGCGCCCGAAGCCCTTCGCAAGGCCGGTGGTGAGTTGCTTCCAGGTGCGCCCGCCGTCGGTGGAACGGAACACGCCGGTCTTCTCGCTGCCGGAAATGAAGCGCCAAGGCTTGCGGTCGAAGCGCCACATCGTCGCGTAGAGGATGTTGGGATTGTTGACGTCGATATCCATGTCGGCGCAACCGTGTTCGGCGTCGATGTAAAGCGTTTTCTTCCAGGTCTCGCCGCCGTCCGTGGTCATGAAGACGCCGCGTTCTTCGTTGGGACCGGTGTTGTGGCCGAGCGCGCAGACGTGCGCGATGTTGCTGTCAAGCGGATTGATGACCACGCGCGAGATGTGGTGCGTGTCGCGCAGGCCCAGATTGCGCCAGGTCTTGCCGCCGTCGAGCGTCTTGTAAACGCCGTCGCCGAAGCTGACGCTATTGCGCGCGTTGGCTTCGCCCGAGCCTAGCCACACCACGTCGGGATTGTGCGGATCCACCGCGATGTTGCCGATCGAGATGGTGGACTGACGATCGAATATCGGCGTCCAGGTGGTGCCGCCGTTGGTGGTTTTGAAAAGCCCGCCCGATGCGCTGGCGACGTAAACCACGGCCGGATTTCCGGGGATCCCTTCGACGTCGGTGATGCGCCCGCCCATGGATGCCGGGCCGATGTTGCGGAACTCGAGGCGCTCGAAGAGCGGCGAATCCAGCGTATTGCGCGCGCCTTCAGCGGGAGGCGGCGCGGCCCAGGTACACAGGGAAACGATCGCAAGAAGAAAAATAACTCTGCGCAGCATGCTAGAACTCCTTCCCGATTGTATGCAGAGGATAGCACAGAGCGGCGCCGTTCACTCTTCCCGCAGAGCCGTCATCGGATCGACCTGCATGGCACGGCGCGCGGGCCCCAGCGTTGCGAGCAGCACGATGGTGGCCAAAACAACCGGCGTGAGGGCGAGCGTGACGGCGTCGAGATCGCTCACGCCGTACAACATGGATCGCACATAGCGCGTGAGCGCCCACGCACCTCCCAGGCCCAGAGCGATGCCGAACAGAGTGAGCACGGTTGTCTCGCCGATCACCATGCGCAGCACCTGGCCCGGCCGCGCTCCCATCGCCATCCGAATGCCGATTTCGCGCGTGCGGCGTGTAATGAGATAAGACATCACCCCATAAACGCCCGCCGCGGCAAGGAGCGTAGCAATCGCCGCGAATGCACCTATCAGGGCGAGCTGAAAGCGTTCCGGCGCAAGGGCTGCGTCGCGCCGCTCGTCCATCGTCTTCACATCAAAGATGGGTTGATCGCGATCCACTGCGCGCACCTGTTCTGCGGCCGCGCGGATCGCCGCCTTGGGATCGCCCGTGGTGCGGACCACGAATCCCGCGCGAAACACAGGACTGCCTTCGCACGTGCAGCGATACACCATCGCAGGCGGATCCGCGCCAAGCGCGCCGCCACGCACATCGCCCACTACACCGACGACCGTCCAGGTGGCCGTGTTCCGGTCCGGTCCAAAGCCGACCTTCTGGTCAAGCGGATTTTCACCCGGGAAGATTTTCCGCACAAACGCTTCATTCACTACCACCGCCGCCGTTGAAACCATTCCATAGTTGGTCACGGGCGCGCCGCCGGATCGCGGGTTATCGTGCGAGTCGAAAATGCGCCCGCTCTTGAGCGGAACTCCCAAAGTGTGAAAGAATTCCGGACTAACCACTGTGGTGTTGGCGGTTGGCCGCTCGGCAAATGGAACTGGCGGACGCCCCAGAACGCGAATCCGCCCGCTCCAGTAAAAGTCTTCATCGCTGAGCGGAATATCCGCGAGCAGGGCCGCCGACTGCACCATCGGCAGATGTTGCAGGTTATCGAGCACCGAAATATAGAATTTCGAGTAGTCGCGGTCCATGGGACCTATTGGGATCACTCGAAACGTGAGCAGATGGTCGGGGCGAAAACCGAGTTCCGTATGCGCGAGTTTGAGGAAGCTTCGCGTCAGCAGACCAGCCCCAATCAGCAACAGCAGCGAAATCCCGAGCTCCGCCACCACCAGAAGTTTGCGCAGCCGGGCAGCGCCCAACCCGCCGCTGTGCGTCATGCTGGCGGACTTCAGCGCTTCCTGAATCCGGATTCGGGCGGCGGATAACGCCGGCGCCATGCCGAACAGAATGCTGGCCGCGAACGTCAAGCCCAAAGTGAAGGCGAGCACTTGCCAATCCATCGAAATCGGCGGATAGCGCACCAGGATGGCGGGCTTGGCGGCATTGAGCACGCGGACCGCAAGCCATGCGATGGCCACGCCCGCCAAGCCGCCGGGGACCGAGAGCACCAAGCTTTCCGTGAGCATCTGTCGGACGACGCGGCTGCGATTGGAGCCGAGCGCGAGTCGAATGGCAAGCTCGCGCTGGCGGCTGCCCGCGCGCGCAAGCAGCAGATTCGCGAGATTCACGCACGCGATCAGCAAAACCAAGCCGGCGGCGCCGCTCATCACCAGTAACGCGGGACGCAGTTTGCCGATCAGATGTTCTTGCAGCGGATTGGCGGCGATCGCGAGGTCCCAACGGAATTTCGTCGGGAATACTCTGTATTCGGCTCGAATCGTCTCCGTCATCCGATTCATGTCTGCCTCTACTTCCTTAGGCGGCACGCCAGGCTTGCGGCGGGCGACGATCCGCACCGTGAAGATCGGCCGCGTGGGCACAATTAACCCCTGCGACGATTCGTCGAGCTGCAGCGGCATCCAGATCTGTGTGCCACGCGGGAAGTCGAAGCCCTGCGGCATCACGCCGACGATCGTGCGCGGCGTGCGATCCAGCGCCAGAGTCTTCCCGATGACCTGTCGATCGCTTCCCATGCGGCTTCGCCAGAAGGCGTAGCTCAAAACGACGACCGGCGGCGCATGGCTCCCTTCTTCTTCTCGCGCGAGATAGCGCCCCAGCATCGGCCGCATGCCCATCACGCGAAAGAACGAAGCCGAAACGGCCGCGGCATCCAGTTGCTCAGGCCGCTCCACGCCGGTCCAGTTCACGTTGATCGGGTTGAACGCTGCGACCTCTTCGAACACGCGGTTCCCATCCCGCAGCCTGTAGTAGTCCGGCGCCGTGCCGATGTCTTCGTGCGCGGGCCCGGATCGCTCGCTGATCCAGTCGATGCGCTCCGAACCTGGATAGGGAAGAGGGCGGATGAGAATCGAGTTCGCGACGCTGAATACGGCCGTGTTCGCGCCGATCGAAGCAGCCAGAGTCAGCGTGGCGGCAAAAGCCAGAAACGGATCGCGGCGCAAGCCGCGCACGGCATGAATTACGTCTTCCGAAAAGGTCGCGATCATGGGCAAGTCTGGCGCGCCCGGAGGGACTCGAACCCCCGGCCTATTGGTTCGAAGCCAATCGCTCTATCCAGCTGAGCTACGGGCGCGCGGCTAATGAAATGCTAGCATGGCGCTCCCTTCCGGTCGCGGCTCTGTCAGGCTAGCTTAACCGGGTCCCACTCACAGACGCGCTGTTCGAAGTAGCTGACGTTGGTCAACAGCGCCGGACCGGCGGCTCGCAGACCGAAGACTGCATCTTCGATAGACTGCTTGCGCGCGCGGACGGCTTCGTAGAAAGCGCGATGATGCTCGCGCTGGGCGTTGAAGCCCGGCGGCGGCGTGTAGACTTCGTCGCGGTTCGGACGCAGGCCGTCGGCGGTGACGTGCGCCGCCGGATACTGCTTGCGATAGCCGGCGAGGAAGTCCTTCTGCACGGCCTCTGGAAACGTGTCGATGGTGTAGCCCGGCTCGGTCTCGCGCGGATGGCGCGCCAGCGTAAGCTGATTGTAGCCCGTGGTCATGGTGCCTTCGCTGCCGATAAACTTCACCCCGAACGATTCGTTCGCAAGGCCGCTCTCGAAGTTCACCTTCAGCTCGCACGTGAATCCCGGATAATCGAGCAGGGCGAGCATCAGGTCGGGCACATCGCGCCCGTCCTTCCAGAACCGCAATCCGCCGGTTGCGAACACGCGGGTCGGCCCGCTGGACCCGGTGGCAAAATGCAACCCGCTGAGCAGGTGCACGAACAGGTCGCCCGCCACACCCGTTCCGTAATCCCGATAGTTGCGCCAGCGGAACATGCGGACGGGATCGAACGGGCGCTTGGGCGCGCTGCCCAGGAAGCGGTCCCAGTCGATCGTGTTGGTGGAAGCATCCGGCGGAATGGAATACTGCCATGCGCCGACCGCGGTGTTTCGATCGAGCCACGCCTCCACCATGTTCAGCTCGCCGATCGCGCCGCTGCTCAGGAGTTCCTTGGCTTTGTGATACACCAGTGAGCTGACATACTGGCTGCCGATCTGCAGCGTGCGCCCGGTGCGTTGCTGGGCCTCGATCATGGCCGCGCCTTCATCGATGGAGTGCACCATCGGCTTCTCACAATAGACATCCTTGCCCGCGTTGAGCGCGTCAATGGTAATGCGCTGGTGCCAGTGGTCGGGTGTTGCGACGATGACGGCGTCGACGTCCTGGCGGGCAAGAACCTCGCGATAGTCGCGCGTCGTAAACAGATCGCGGCCCCAGCGTTCCTTGGCGCGGGTCAGGCGGCCATCGTAGACGTCGCAGGCGGCTATGAGCTTCACACCAGGAATAGAGAGCGCGAGCGAGGTATCGCCCATGCCCATGCCGCCGGCGCCTATCAGAGCAATTTGGACGAAGTCGTTCATTGGTTCCTTGGTTCTTTGGTTCCTTAGTTCAGTGTCATCTGTTCTGGGTTCCAACTGCAGATGCGTTTTTCGAAATAGCTGACGTTGGAAAGCGCGGCCGGTCCGGCCGCGCGGAATCCGAAGACGGCATCTTCGATCACCGGCCTGCGGCTGCGCACGGCAGAGAGGAAGTTGCGATGGTGATCCCGATGGTCGCTATAGTCTTTCGGCGGCAAGTAACGGTCCTCCACCTGCGGACGGATCGCGTCGGCGTTCGGCGCGCGGCGCGGGTAATCTTCGTAGTATTTCTTGAGGAACTGCTCCTGAATGGCTTTCGGGAATGTGTCGATGGTGTAGCCGGGCTCGGTTTCGCGAGGCGTCTTCGCGACGGTTACGCCGTTGCCGATGGTCATGATGCCTTCGCTGCCGATGAAACGGAACCCGGAGTTTTCGCTGCCACCGTCCACGAAATTCACGCGCAATGCGAGATTGAACGCCGGATGCTGGCGAGTTTCCGGATAGTCGTACAGCCCGAGCATGACGTCGGGCACGTCGCGGCCGTCTTTCCAGAAGCGCAGGCCGCCGGTGGCGTAGACGCGCGTGGGCCCGATGGCGCCGGTCACGAAATGCATGCCGGAGAACAGGTGCACGAACAGGTCGCCCGCGACGCCCGTTCCGTAATCGCGGTAATTGCGCCAGCGGAACAGGCGCACAGGCTCGAAGGGGACTTTCGGAGCGCGGCCGAGGAAGCGGTCCCAGTCGATGTTTTCGCGCGTGGCGTCGGGTGGAATGGAATACTGCCAGGCACCGATGGCGGAGTTGCGGTCCCACCAGGCCTCCACCATGTTGAGCTGCCCGATGGCGCCGGTCTTCAGCAGATCCTGCGCCTTCTGATAAACGATGGAACTCACGCGCTGGCTGCCGACCTGCAGAATACGGTTGGTCTTCTGCGCCGCCTCGACAAGAGCCTTGCCGTCCGAGATGAGCTGGACCATGGGCTTTTCGAGATACACGTCTTTGCCGGCGTTCATCGCGTCGATTGCGATTTTTTGGTGCCAGTGGTCGGGCGTGGCGACGATGACGGCGTCCACATCGGGACGCGCCAGCGCTTCGCGATAGTCGCGCGTAACGAAGACATCCTTGCCGAAGACTTCCTGGACTCGCGTGAGGCGGCCCTGGTAGATATCGCTGGCAGCGACCAGCTTCGAGCCGCTCGCGAGCGAGGATTGGACATCGCCCGTTCCCTGGCCGCCGGCGCCGATGATGGCGATCTGGATGCGATCGTTGGCGGCGGATAAACGCGCAGCAATACCAATGCAAGCGGCCGAGCCGAGGAAGTGGCGTCTTGTGGTCATGTGCTCATCTTAGCGCGAGGATGATGGCCGCAAATGAACGCGAATGCACGCAAATAAAACATTCGCGCTCATTTGCGTTCATCCGCGGCCTAATCGGTTTTTGGCTTGTCGGTCGTGGCCGGCTTCGATTCAGCAGGCTTGGCTGTTGTCTCGGTGGAGGGTTTGCTTTCCGATTCGGATTTCTTCTTTCCGTTGCCGCCTTTGGCGTAATCGGTGGCGTACCAGCCGGAGCCTTTGAGTTGAAACGAAGAAGCCGAGATCAGGCGATTGACGTGGCCACCGCACTTTTCGTGAACCGCGACCGGCTCATCGACGAACTTCTGCCGCACCTCGAATACTTCGCCGCAATTCTCACACTTGTATTCGTAGAGCGGCATTGCGAGCGGCCTACTTCTTTTTCTCCGGAACGGTCAGCGGGAGTTCAAGCCTGTCGGCCCCCGGGCCGGGTTTCTTCTCATCGGGAGCTGCCGCCACGTTGCTCTTGCCCTTGGTGACCACTTCGATGGCCTTCTTGAGCAGGAGATCCTCGGTGGGCTGCTGCTGCGGCTCAGTCGTGATCGGATTGCCATCGTCATCCACGGTCACCGGCTCAACTTCGGCCACCGGCACCGACGGTGTGACGCCGTTGTCCTGGATGGCCTTGCCGCCCGGAGAATAATACTTCGCAACGGAGAGAATCACCGCAGAACCGTCGTCCATGGTGATCGTTTTGCGAACGGCGGCGTTTCCATAGGTCCTTTCGCCGACCACATCGGCGCGCTTGTCGTCGAGCAACGCAGCCGCGGCGACTTCAGCGCCGCCGGCAGTGCCGCGATTCACGATCACGGCCAAAGGAAGCTTGCTGATTTCCGAAGCGCCGTTGGCCACGACATCCTGGCGCGGTACTTTCTGACCCTCAATGTAGGTGATCTTGAGCCCCTTGTCGAGGAACAGATCCGCGAGCTTGGTTCCTTCTTCCGGACCGCCCGTGGCGCAGTGCCGCAGATCCAGCACCAGCCGCTTGGCGCCCTGCTTCTGCAAATCCTCCACTTTCGCGGCGACGTCCTTCACTCGCGCGCCCTCCAGGCTCTGCACCTGGACGACGCCCACCTGGTCCGGCATCATCTTGGCGCTCACCGCCGGATACGCGATCGCGGCGCGGGTCAGCGTCATTTTTTGCGGCTCGGGTTTGCGGAATCTCAGAACGCCGACTTCGACCGTCGTCCCCGGCTCGCCTTCGAGCAGCAGTTCGGCGAACGCCAGCGGCATGTCGCGCGTGGCGACGCCGTTGATGGTTTCGAGAACGTCGGTGGTGCTCAGGCCGGCCTTGGCGCCCGGCGAACCCGGAATCGCATCCACGATTCCCACGTAGCCGAACTTCTTCGACAGCACCAGCCCGACGCTGGCCTTATGCTGATCCTTGCTCTTGAGCCACTGCTTGTACTGATCGGCATTGAGGTAGCTGGCGTAAGGGTCGATGGATTCGAGCAAACCGTTCACGGCGCCGAGCGTGACGCTCTTCATGTCCGGCTCTTCGACGTAATCGGCCTTGATGTGCCCGAGAACTTCGGTGTAAACGGCGATGTGACGGTACGTGTCCTCCGGAGATGCGCTTTTGCCGCGCATGGCTCCGAAGAGGAGCACGAAAGTCAAACATGTCGAGGTAGAGACGACAAAGAATTTGGTACGGCTGGTCATAGGGTAAGCCTGCGGACTTCCTATTTGTAGTATAGCGTACCGCGGGGGGTTGTTTTTTGGCCGCGGATGAACGCTGATGAACGCGGATAGGACCTGCACGTGACAGGGCATGGCTGTCCCACAGTGACGCATCTTGGTGGTTTTTGTCGAAACATTTTTCGGAGAGTCAGGTGGCGGCCGGCGGGGCCTGTGCGGTGGGGTACGTATTCGATGTTCAGGAATTGCAGGGCTTTGGCTTGCGCTTTGAGGTGCTGGGCCAGGCCTTTTGGAGTGGCTGGGAAGTTGGGTGTACGGGGCAGGACGCGGTGGAGTTCGGTGGCTGTGCCGGTCCAGGGGGATTTGCGGACCAGGGCGTCGATTTCGCGGACGATGCGGTCGGGGACTTGCATCAGGGCGTCCAGGATTTCGGCTGGGCTCTTGCCGAGGGCCGGGGCGGCGGCGACGGACCAGCGGGCGAAATCGGCGAAGCGCGGCGCGGAGTCGAGTTGGATGGATTCCATGCGCGACAATGCTGTGCCGACGGCGAGGCAGAGGGCGGCAAGAATCTGAGGACGGGCGGCTTCGAAATCGCGCCAGAGGTCGGCTTCCGGGCGGCGGCGGCCGGGTTCGATGGAGTTCAGTTCGACGGTGAGGGCGCGGGCGGCTAGATCGGGACGCGGCTCGAATCCCTCGCCGTTTTCGTCGGTGGGAGTGGTGATGATGATGCGGCGCTCGAGGGTGAGCGGGCGGGGTTCGTGCTGGTAAGGCTCGCGCAGCAGAAATGCGCCGCCAGAGGAGAGTCGGCAGAGGGCATCCGAGATATTGGGCGAGAGGCGCGTGATGTGATCGAAGGCCAAGACGTAGTTGCGCCAGGCGAGGGATTGGAGTTCCTGCTCGCGGACGGGTCGCGGCAGCAGAGGGCCGGCGTTCGGATCGATGAGAGAGCGGAGCATGCGCGCGGCTGTGGATTTGCCGCTGCCGGGCGGTCCTTTGAGTATGAGGATGGGGGAGGAACCGGAGTGAAAGGCGGCGGTGAGCCAGCAGGCGATGCGCGTGAAATCGGCGGGAGCGGCGAGGTTGAGGAGATTTTCGAGTGGAGCGAGGGAGGCGTCGGCGGGGTCGGCGGGCGCGGGGATGGGGAGCGTTCCGGGGATGGGGCGGAAATGACGATCGGAGTTGAGTTGGACGTGGTAGCCGTCGCGGGAGATTTCGACAATTTCGCAGCGTTCGTTGGTGAGATCGAGGAAGATGGAATCGGGGCCAGTGGCGTCGATACGGAGATGGACGGGGCGCGGGCCGACGGGTTCGAAGCGCGCCTCGGCTTCGAGCATGCGAACTGCTTCGCGGATTGCGGCTTCGGGAGGCGGGAGGAGGAATTCGGCGGCGTAGGCGTGGGCGAGCCAGTCGTGGAAGGCGCCGGAGCGGAGCGGGATGATTTCGTGAGAGCCATTGGTGAGCGGGCGGACGATGTAGGAGTCGCCCTGGCGGGAGCGGAAGAGGGTGGCGTCATCGAGGTTGCGGACGATGGCGATGAGTGTGGTGGCG
>WNFJ01030460.1_pt1 | contig 134332 bp, 114 predicted proteins | sample 5400461 | NCBI WGS metagenome assembly WNFJ01 (sample SAMN13153349, study PRJNA577476) | soil metagenome | isolation source: 115 cm saprolite on Douglas fir-dominated hillslope | place: USA:California | collected 2013-09-17
GAGCAGGTCCTTTTCGTTCCAGGTCTTGGGCTGGAATTCATCGAAGGCTTCTTGGGAGTAGCGCTTGTACGCGGCGAGATCTTCGCCGGGCATGACGATAACGTGGGCGGTGAGTCCATGACGGAGGGCGTTGAGGGAGGAACGCCTTTTGCCGGCTTCAGTGCGGGGGCCGGTGGAGTGTTGGGCGTTGGCGCGATTGACGGCGGCGCGGCGATCGTTCACGGAGTCAGGGGCCGGGGGCGCGAGGGAAGGATTTCCGGTTGCGCCGTTTGTGTTTATTGCGGAATTGTCGGTCATGAGGCTTGGTCCTTTGTGAGATTGAATCTCTACGACCGGAATAGCATGGGGAGTGGGCGGGGGCGCGGGAATGGGTGGGGGAAATTGTCGGGAAGTTGTTGAAAGGGGACGGGAAGAAAAATGTGGGGAGGGTTGTGATTGGGGTTTGGTAAGGTCTGGTTGGCGGGGATTTGGATGGGCTTGTACGCTGGGTTGGGGGCAGGGCTGGTAGGTCAAGATGATGTCGGATGTGTTTGGTGAGACTTGCTGATTGGGCCTGTCTAAACACTGCTCTTCCTGGGTTAGGCAAAGATACTGGCTCTCAGTTCCTCGTACACTTGCATGCCAGGCTGGACAAGAGGCGCGAGCACGTTGCGCTCGAATGCTTTCGGATCGTTCCCGACACCCGTAAGCGAAAGCCTTCGCTTCGCCTTCGCGTAGATCATCCCAGCGGCCGATTTGACATCATCTGCGGGCTTTGCTTGTTTCACAACTTCGGCAAGCGCATCCTTTTTATCTTGAATCAGATCTGGGATGAGCTCTGGCCGACCGTACTGACTGCAGAGCACGGTAAGCACTGAATCATCATAGAGAAAGCATTCGAGATGCCGCCGACTTAGAACCTTGATTCCCTGCTTCGCAAAATCTGCTACGTCGTTGGGTGCGTGATCATCGCGGTCGATTAGGCGCACGACTCTGCAGCCGGATACCAGCGCTTGAAGGGCCGACAAGAACGCCAGGCGGTCCGACTGAAGATCATAAGAATTACCTGCAGAGATAAATCGCGTGTCCGGAAACTCTGACTCGAATATAGCGTTGAAGCAAACGGCGTCGTGCGAAGTGTTCTTGCCAGGAGAGCCGAGCGGCGTTCCCTCGCAAAGTACAACGCACTGCGGTGCTACGAGGGTTGCGAGGTCATCAAACGCTACATCGAGAACGCGCCCCCAGAAACGGCGGTTCACTTGCGCCGGACGGAGAACCTGAGAATGATCGAAGTCGATGTCGTGGAAGTCTAGGAACGCAACGCTGCCAGGCTCTGCTGCTTCAAGATCGCGCGCCTGCCGCATCATGCCAACGGAGTGAGAAGCGAGCCACAACTGACAGCCAGGCGGCAGGCATCGATACAACTCGCCGAGAAGGGCTGATTGTACTCGGCTGTTCATGTGCGCCTCGGGCTCGTCGATGCAATAGACGGTGTTCTTAAACGTTCGCGCTTTAACGATGAAATCAAGAAGGAGGTCGAATGCTGCCTTCTCTCCGCCAGAAAGGTTCTTATAGAGGAAGTTGCGGCTGGTCCCTTTGTCAAACCTAAACGTGCCGTTCTCGAGCGGATTGCCGAAGGCGTTCAGAACTAGAGACGGGAAGATGCGCTGCATCGCTGCGCGTATGTCTCCTAGCACCCTTTCACGGAAGTCGCCGATGGTTGTAGCCGCCTTCTCTTTAACGAATAAGTCCTCCAGCGCTTGCGCGGCAAGCCGTTGGTAATTCAGTGCCACCGCGGCATCGTTTTGAATCATAAAACTGAAGCGCAATTCGTCTTCAAGGGGCTGCTGCCGTGAGAGCCCTCCGCCTTCGAACTGGGGATCATTCCTGTATGCGGAACGAAATGAAAACGACCTCCGACGTTCGCCTTGATCCTGTGGAAAATCCCCGTGGAACTTGATCTCGATCTGTTCGTTCCAGCCGCCGAAGGTGCTCAGATCCGATTCGCCTGATTTGGGGAAGTAGGTCTTGTCCCAGTTGATGCCGAAGCCGCTGTTTGCCCGATACCAGAAGTGGAACGCGTCAAGGAGGGACGATTTGCCTGTCCCATTCGGGCCAGCCAACATTACCAATTTCACGCCAGGGGGTAGTTCGATTCTGAGTTCATAGAAGCGCTTGAAGCGTTTTAGGAGGACAGATCGAATATACATATCCCGGAGAATCCTTCTCTTCAACGCACGAAAGCACAGTCTGTGTTGTTCGCTACATGCAGCGCCTCAGGGCCCTGTGTCCCTTCAGGTTAGCAGAAGTCCTTGGGTGTCCGTTCATGCTTTATGTTGCGATCAGAAAGACGAGATCGGGGACGAGGTTGCCTGGTGGTTGTCTAACGATTTTGAGTAGCCTGTCTCCAATTTTCTTTGCAATTCTTGGCCAAATGGCGTATTATGGATAGCCAGGAGGCCAGAATGAAAACGGAGGCGATTGCCGAGGTTCTAGGCGGCCGGAGAGTGCTGGGCAAGACCATAAGAAAGCCTGACGATCTGGCACAGCTCATCCGGAGAGGTTTGCCGGCGAGTTCCGTCACGGCCCTTGCCGCGAAGCTCGATCTGGGCAATGGCGTCCTATCGGGGAAGCTCGGCATTCCGCAACGCACACTGACTCGCCGTCTGAGCAAGCGGTCCCGGCTGACGGCGGCAGAATCGGACCGTACGGTTCGGTTCGCGCGCGTATACGCCACTGCGGTCGAGATGATCGGTGACGAAGCAAAAGCAGTTGCTTGGCTCCAAACCCCAAACCGGGCATTGGGTGGCGAGAGACCTCTGGATCAGCTCGATACGGACATGAGCGCGCGCATGGTTGAGGATATTCTTGGCCGCATTGCCTATGGCGTATATAGCTAATGCAGTTTTGGAGAATTTGCCGCCGCCGCTACGCTGCCGAGGCCGCCGGCGAGGAGGGCGCTCGCCGGTATGGCGGCCGCTGGAACAGCCGAGGAGTGCGCGTGGTGTATGCCTCAACCTCGCTGGCGCTGGCTGCGGTTGAGACCTTTGTAAACCTGGAACCGAATCTAAGACCAAGCGACCTCGTGTCGATTGAAGGCGAAATACCAGACGCGCTCGAGATCAGAATACTGGAGCCAAAGATCCTGCCAGCGCATTGGCGCGAGAAGAGAGACGAGTCTTTGCATCGCTTCGGAGATGAGTGGATCAATGCTGGACCAAGCGTGGCGCTGCTTGTGCCGTCCGCGGCGATCCGCGGGGAATGGAATGTGTTATTGAACCCCGCGCATCGTGACTGCTCGAAGATCAAGTTTCGAAACCCGCAACCATTTGAATTTGATGTTCGAATGTTCCGTGGATGACCAACTCCTTCGGGATCTTGTCTAAGCATGTGGGAAACGGTACAGGTCATGTGGGGCTACGGTTCTGGCCGCTGGATGGCTGGTGAAAATGGCGATTGAGTAGCCTGTCCCCAATTTGTCGCTCACGCCAACACGGGAAGTCTTCGGGCAACTACTTTCCCAACTCCGCCAACGCCTTGCCCTTCAACTTGTAGTCGGTGTCCTTCAGATTGGGACTCAGCTCCACCGTGTCAAAGCGGACTTCGATGCCCTGTTGCCAGCCGTCGGGCTTGATCTGCAGTGTCTTCGGATACGAAGTTTTTTCATTCTTGGCGTAATCGGAGTACGCGATGTTCGCCGAACCGACACCGGTGGCCGTTGCGATTCGCACCCGTTGCGGGCGCAGCTCGTCATCCAGCCCGATCGAAATCTTTTCCGCGCCGTCTTCCGCAAATAAGATGAACTCTTCGCCTGCTGCCGGCAACGGGTGACTTGCCAGCACCTTGAACTGCCGATTCTCGAGCCGGGACATCAGGGCCGCAAGCTGGTGATCGCGAATCAGACCGAAATCCGTGGGCAGCTCCAGCGCCTCCTGGCCCTTCATGTTCTTGCTGGTCGTGTATTCGCTGCCCGAGAATGCCGCTTCGTACAATTTGCCGCCGGCTTTGGCTTGAAAAAGCGCGCGGTCCGGGCGGTTGCGCATCAGCACCGTCCAGCGTACGCTCTTGCCGTCGCGCGTCCCGACCGTGGTGCTGCCCATGGCCTGCAACGAAGCCAGCTCTTTCAAGCCGTCTGCGCCTCCCAGCGCCTGAACCACTTTTTGAAGCAGCTCCGAGCCGAACGCTTCCTGAGCGGCGCGATCGGGATCCAGAACCACCGGCAGCGGCACCATCTTGTCGCCCTCTACGGCGACGACACTCTGATGGCTGACGTACCCGTCCTTCTTGACGTCGACCGCCCACGTACCGGGAGCGAGCCCCGCGATTACCAGCGTTCCGCTTTTCGTCGATCCGCGCGGCGAGCCGTTGAGGTTGATCTCGCATTCGGCCGGCGCGCAGGTAATGGCGATGCCGCCATGCGGTTTCGTCATCGCCGCCGGCGTTGCGGCCACCAGCTTGGCCTTGCTTTGGATCAGCTTCAGCAAATCCTCCGATGCCCCGGCGGCCTTCAGCTTCCCGGCTTCCTCCGGACTCACCGCGAAATCGACGCCGCGGCTTTGGATCGGCGCCTTTCGCCGGGACAATGGGATCGCATCCTGCCCCACCAACCGGAGCGCCTGTTCGAACGTGAACGGAGCACCGTTGAGAAATGGATCGGCGTTCCCTTTGACCACGTGCGGCGCCTTGGCTCCGGCAGGCATACCTTGCGCGGCCAGGAAACAGGCGGGCGCTGCGAGAAGAACTGCGGCTAGCGTAGCTTGTCGCATGGGCGTTTTACTTTATGTCTGCCTCGGCCGCCTGCGCGTCGCGAATCTTTTTCTTCCATGCGCGCGCCTCGTAGTTCGCCGGGCTGGCTACCAGGATCGTGTCCACCAACTGCATCGCCTGCGCGTATTTGCCGGATTGCCAGAGAGATTTCACTTCGTCAAACTGAATCTGCTCGCCCGGCGGTTGTACCATGGGCACGTTTTTCAACACCCCCGCTTTTGGCGGCGCTGGGGCGACTGCGTCTTGCTTCGCCGGAGGGTCCTGCTTCGTCTGGCTCGCTGGAGCCGCGCTCTTCGCTGGAACGGCTCGCGTGTTTGGCCGCGATTGAAGAACGCTGGACAAGAATATTCCGGCGATGCCCAAAACAAGGACCGCCGCCACGGAATAGACCAGCACCAGTCGACGCAAGCCGCCAGTCCTTTGTGGCAAGATTCTCGGAGTCTCTTCCAGCGCCGGCGCACGCGCGGCAATCGCCGCCTCCGGTTTACTGACGGCGCGCGGCTTCACGATCGCCCGCAACCCCGCGCCGAACTCGTCCGCCGTTTCGACGCGCTGCTCCGGATTCTTGCACAGCCCACCCATCACCAGCCGCTCCAATTCCTCAGGTACTTCCGGATTCAGCTTTCGCAAAGGTTCCGGGTCGGTATGCACGATCTCGCGGGGAATCAAACTCGCGGCAACCGGAAAGGGATACTTACCGGCGAGCAGTTCGTAAAGCACGAGCGCGATGGAAAATACATCCGACTTGGCATCGAACGGCTGCCCCAGAACCTGCTCCGGCGCCAAGTAGTGCGGCAGGAAGCCAGCCGGAGGGTCGCCCGCCGCCAGAATCGCGGCCAGCCACCTTCCGGTTCCAAAATCGAGAACCTTGGCTTGGTCCGCCACCACGAAAATGTTGCCGGGCTTGATGTTGCCGTGCGCGATCCCCCTCGAATGAGCCAGGGCCAGCGCGTCGCACACCTGCGCGATCAGTTCCAGCTTCTGCGCGAGAGGCAGCGCCGGATGCTCTTCCGTATAGCGGCGCAGGTCAACACCAGCCAGCAGTTCCGTCGCGATGTAAATGGCGTCATCCGCTTCGCCTGCTTCGTTGATCTCCGCGATGTGTGGATGCCGCAGTTCCGAACAGGCGCCGAATTCGCGGCGAAGCTGATCCTTACGCTCGGCATCGGCGATCGTGGCTAAGCCAAGAACCTTCAGCGCAAGCTCGCGGTTCCGGAAGGTATCCCGGACCCGATAGGCCGTGCCCGCCGCGCTCGGCCCGATCTCATTGAGGATCTGATACTTACCGATAGACTTCATGCCCGACAGTCGGCTCCCTAATGCTCATACCATCGGATGAGCCACGCCCCTCCTACACACCGGCGGTCCGGATTTAATAGTTTTTCTGCGTCGCTTTGCGGGAGAAGCCGTAGGGAGTCGAACTGGCAGCCAGGAGCCGCCGCTACTCCTTCATCTTCATCACGAAGTAACTCATCTTCGTGCCCGGGTCTACCAACACCTGATGCGGCGTCTTTGGCGGAATGTGGACAATGTCGCCGGCGGAGAGCTTCTGCCGCGTGCCGCCTTCAATGGAAGGCCCGCGCTGCTCACCTGGGGCCGTCGTCTTGGCGTCCTTCAGCGTTCCGCCCACCACCAGTGTCGCGCCTCCGGTAGAGACCACGAACAGGTCCGCCTCTTTCTCATGGAATTCGGCGTCGCCAGTCCCTTCGCGATAGACTGCCATGGCGTAGTTGCCGCCGAACTCGGCTACGCGCTGCATCGCCGCCTTCTGTGGGTTGAGCTTCGGCGCCAACTCCTTGGCGTATCCTTTCAATTCGGCCGCGCTCCAATACTTGTATCCGGCCGGCTCCGCTCCAATCACCGGCAGCACGCAAAACAGAGCGATCAATCTCAATTTCATGTTTATCTCCTCACTTTGCAAATTTCTGTACTCGCCAGTTCTTGATTTCCGCGACGTAGATCGCGCCCGCGCTATCCACCGCGATGCTGTGCGGGTAATCCAGCTTGCCGGGAACCTTGCCGTAGGACGAAAGCACGCCCAGGATCTGGCCGTCGAGATTCAGCTTGATGATGCGATTGTTCACGCCGTCGCACATATAGATGGCGTTTTCGCTCTTCACGTAGTAGAGCCCCCAGGGCGCGCCGATGCCGGTCCATTTCCCCAAAAACTTGCCATCCTGGTCGAAAATCTGGACGCGTTGGTTGGTTCGATCGGCCACATAGACGCGGCCCTGCGAATCCAGCGCGACGTCGTGCACCAGGTCGAACTCGCCGTCGCCCGTCCCCTTGTGGCCCCAATGCATCTGGTGCACGCCGTCTTTGTTGAATTTGACGACGCGCGAATTCACGTAACCGTCCGAGACGAAGAAGTCGCCGTTCGGCGCGAACACCAGATTGGTGGGCCGGTTGAATCCGTCCTTGGTGTCGTTGTTGTCGCCGGGCTTGCCGCCTACCTGTCCGATCATCAGCAACAGATGCCCCGCAGGCGTGAACTTCAGCACGCGATGCGCAGCCACGTCCACGGTCCAGATGTTGCCGTCCGGATCTACGCGAATTCCATGCGAGGACGTCACCGGGACTTCGCTCCAGGCCTGCAACATCTTCCCCGCCCTGTCGAATTGAATCACCGGATGCAGGCCGCGGTTGAATACCCAGACGTTGTCGTCCTTGTCCACCGCGACGCCGGAACATTCGCCGAAGTTCCAGCCTTTTGGCAATTGAGCCCAGTCCGGCACGACATGATGCGGCAATGCTGGACCGGATTTGAGTTCAGCTATCGCCGGCAGCGCGGCAACCAGCAGCAAGAGAATGTGATGACGCATGCGCTGAGGTTATTCGACCAGCGGTTTGAAAGTCAACTGGCGGGCGGGTACAATCTCTAGTTGGCGGCAGGAGATTGAAGCTTCGGGCATGAATATCTCGGTGAAGGGCGAATACGCGCTGCATGCGATCTTCGATCTCGCCTTGCAGAAGAGTGGCGAGCCAATCCGGATCGCCGAGATCGCCCGGAGACAGAAGATCCCGCAAAAATTCCTGGAGCTGATTCTTGCAGGGTTGAAGCAGGGTGGCTTCGTGGAGTCGCGGCGCGGCGCGGAAGGCGGGTATCTGCTGGCTCGGCCGCCGGATTCGATCACGGTGGGCGAGGTGCTGCGTTTTGTCGAAGGCGCCAAGAGCAACAAGGGCGCTCGCAGGCAATCGGCCGGCGATCCGTTCGCGGAAACCTGGCGGCGCGCGGATGAAGCCATCTCGAGCGTGATCGACCGCACCAGTTTCGCCGAACTGGTTCGCGACTGGCGCGACCGGCAATCCAAGTACGTGCCGAATTGGGAGATTTGATTGGGAACGCTTGCTAACGCGCGCGCCTCCGTTACGATTCGATGCGTAACAGAGCCGCGACCGTAAGGAAGCGTTTGGAGATTTGATGCTACATAACGACAATTCGCTCAGCATCGGACGAACGCCGCTGGTGAAGCTCAACCGCGTGACAGAAGGCGCGCGCGCGACCATCCTGGCGAAGATCGAAGGGCGCAATCCCGCGTATTCGGTGAAAGACCGCATCGGCGCGTCGATGATCTGGGATGCCGAGAAACGCGGCGTGCTGCGGCCGGGCAAGGAGCTGATCGAGCCGACCAGCGGCAACACCGGCATCGCACTGGCGTTCGTGGCTGCAGCCCGCGGTTACGCCGTCACGCTGATCATGCCGGAGACGTTCTCCGAAGAGCGCCAGAAGATCCTGCGGGCCTTCGGTGCGAATCTGATTCTGAGCGACGGCGCCGCTGGGATGCAAGGCTCCATCTCCAAGGCCGAGGAATTGTTAGCGTCCGACCCGGAACGTTACGTTCTTCTCCAGCAATTCCAGAATCCGGCCAATCCGGATATCCACTTCAAGACCACGGGACCGGAAATCTGGCAGGATACCCAAGGCGCAGTGGATGTTCTGGTCAGCGGCGTGGGCACCGGCGGCACCATTACAGGCACGTCGCGCTACATCAAGACGATTCAAAAGAAGAAGATCATTTCTGTGGCGGTCGAGCCCGTGGGCAGTCCAGTGATCACACAGACGCTAAAGGGCGCGCCCGTTCAGCCGGGGCCGCACAAGATCCAAGGCATCGGGGCGGGCTTCATTCCGGGGACGCTGGATCTCAAAGTGGTGGATCGTGTTGAGCTGGTGACCAACGAAGAATCGATCGAGATGGCGCGCCGGCTGGCGCGAGAGGAAGGCATCCTGTCCGGGATCTCCTGTGGCGCTGCGGTCGCGGCGGCCGTTCGTATCGCCAAGGAGCCGGAGATGGCTGGAAAGACTATCGTCGTTGTGCTGCCCGACTCCGGGGAGCGCTACCTGAGCACGGCCTTGTTCGAGGGGATCGTGGACTAAGAAATAGAAAAGGCGGACGCTTTTGGGGTGATAGGGTGAAGCGCCCGCCGTCGTAACGGGGATTTGACTATTTAACGTCGCGGGACCCCAGGGAGGTTACTGGGGAGGCCGAACCTTTTCGAAGCTTTACAAAGGGGCCTTCCAGCACCCCCTTGCATTTCGCCTTTTGTTCGCTTATACTGAAGTCGAACAGAAGGAGAAAGAAGTGCTGTCATGCCCCTCCCCCAAACCCTCTACTGTGGCCCTTCCGGCTGGTCGTACCCGCACTGGAACGGTATCGTCTATCCGAAGTTGAAGCCGCGCGGCTTCCATGCGCTTGCGGATCTATCGCGTTACTTCGACGCGGTGGAAATCAACACCACTTTCTATCAACCGATCCGGCCGGAGATCGCGCGCCTGTGGATGAAAAAGGTCTCAGGCAACGCGAAGTTTCAGTTCACCGCCAAGCTGGGCCGCCGATTCACGCACGAGCGGCTAATCGGTCCGGCAGAAGTGGCGCAGTTCAAGGATGGCCTGTGGCCGTTGCTGCGGGCGAAGAAGCTCGGCTGCCTGCTGATGCAGTTTCCTTGGACGTTTCGCTACACCGAAGAGAACCGCGAATACCTGATCGCGCTGCGCCGCGCGTTTCACGAGTTCCCGCTGGTGGCCGAGATGCGCCACAGTAGCTGGATGCACGAAGAGGCGCTGGGCACGCTCATCGACTACCGCATTGGGTTCGTGAACATCGACCAGGCGCCGTACACCAAGGCAATGCCGCCGGCTGCGTTCCTCACTTCACCCATCGGATACGTACGGCTGCACGGGCGCAATCCGCAGGACTGGAAGCGCGAGTTCGGCAGCGCCCTGAAGCCCATGGCTGCCCACGACTACCTGTATTCCCGCGAGGAACTGCTCGAATGGAAACCGCGCATCGAGCACATCCAGCAGCATGCCGCGACCACATTCGTATTCACCAACAACGACGTAGGCGGAAAATCCGTGGTGAACGCGCTCCAGTTAGCGCGAATGCTGGGTGACGACCGCCGCGCCGCTCCCGCGGAGCTGCTCCAGCGATTCCGGGACGAACTCACCGGTTTTCATTCCGACCGGCCGATGCAGGACGCGCTGTTCGCGGCGTGACTAAATCCACCTGGGCACCTTCTTGCAGTAGCTCTCATAGGCCGAGCCGAACTTGTGCCGAAGTGTGGGCTCTTCGTACACGATGACGAATACGTGCGCCAACACGAACCACCCGGCAGCGAACAACAGTATGGAAACCGATCGTTCGACGAACCCAAATCCGAGCAGGACAGTCAATGCCCCGATGTACATCGGATTGCGAACGTACTTGTACGGTCCGATCGCGACGAACTCTCGCGGCGCGTCGAAGGGCGCCGGAGTGCCGCGCCCGCGCACGGTGAACAGTCCTCCACAGGCGAGCGCCAGCGCACCGCCGGCGGCCATGAGAAAAACTCCGAGGATCGCCGTCCATGCAGGCAGGGCAACGTTCAGCTCCTGGTCGTACTTACGAACGCCCAGCGCCAACCAACCCCACAGAAACACAAACCCGGTCATGAACGCGGCTGTTCGGATTGCGATGAAAAGCGTTCTCATTTGGATGGCTGCCGACAGTCTTACGAGTCGAACTGTCGGCAGGTTCTAGAAATCTGTTCTCTGCGAGGGCGGGATCGCGTGAGATCGGCGAAGGTGAGTCCACGCTGCGGTGAGCGATTTGCAGCATGCGTTTCGCGAGGGCGTTCAGCACCGATGATGCGCGCCGCCGCATTTCCACGTCGGGTGGATGGAGTTCGGGTTAGTAGCCGCGCATGAGCTGCACAACCAGCAGATCAAAAAACTTTGCAGCTTTTTCGCGCGATTCGTTCTTTCCGGCTCCAGCCTCGGCGGCAATGTTATCAAGCAGCCCATCGCGCAGGGCGTACAGCGCATACGCAGTTTCCACCACCGTAATAGACATTGCAGAACAGACGTTGGTCAAAAAGTCGCGGCAATCTGCAAGTTTTTCTTCTTGACGGCCATCCGCCCAACGGGTGTAGCACTCCAGCACGTGTTCGATGATGCCTGCCACTTTGATGGTGCCTACCGTCCGAAGACTGTCCAGATAGCGATTCTGCGCCAGTTGCTGTGCCAGGACCTCACTCAGGTTGTCTGTGGCGAGTTGCGTCATGTCGATACGGCGTGCAACTACTGGACCAACTCACAAGTGCGTGTGATTTAAGGCCAGGAACACAAATCAGATGGTGGGGGATTTCACCCAATCCCGCTATTTGCCCCAGTTTCTGGCATCCGCTCAGGGCGGTAACTCCTTGATTTGATTGACCGCCTCTCCGAGACGATTTGGAATTCCGACTGCACGGCCCCGGGTGATGGGAAGGAGCGCTCACATGAGCCATATATCAACCGGTGTTATCATCCGAATTCTTCTAATCGTCACGGTGTTGGCGGGTGCTCTTAGCATGCAGAGCGAGGAGAGCTATTCCTTTAGCAAGCATGAGAAGGCATTCTACGCCAGCGCAAACGTAATCAATTTCGTACGGCCGGGGCTGGTCTTCAAGGTTACCAGCGCCCAGATCGCAAAAGACGGAACAATCACTGCACGGGTCCTGATTACGGATCCGAAGAGTGTCCCGCTCGATATGGACGGGATTTACACGCCGGGAAAGATTACAATCGGCCTGGTTGCCGCAACCATTCCGAAGGGTCAGAAGCAATACACCGCTTATACAACCCGCATCCAGACCGCTCCGAACAACCAAACGGCCGTTCAGGCGTTCCCGGATTTGGGTGGAGCGTGGACTAAGAATGACATTGGCGACTACACCTACACGTTCAATACGAAAGCTCCCGCGGGCTTCGATGCGTCGGCCACGCATACTATCGGAGTCTATGGCAGTCGCGATCTGCAAACCGATTTCAACCTGGGAACCAATTACGCTTCCACTGCATTCAATTTCATACCGAACGGTGGAAGCGTCACAGTGGTACGGGACGTAATCAAGACGCAGAGCTGCAATAAATGTCACGACCAATTGGCCTTTCATGGGGGGAGGATCCGCGGCATCGAAATGTGCGTGCTGTGTCACACTCCGCAATCGAGCGACGCAAACACTGGTAACACATTAGATTTCAAGGTGTTCATGCACAAGGTCCACATGGGTAAGAACCTGCCCAGCGTTAAGGCGGGCACACCGTATCAAATCATCGGGTTCGGTCAATCGGTAAACGACTGGTCGGATGTGACCTTCCCGGCTAATCCCGGCGATCCTCGCGCCTGCGAAGTGTGCCACGAGCAGAACAGCGGCGCGACGCAGGCCGCGGCTTATATGACGCCGAGTCGCGCGGCGTGCGGCGCTTGCCACGACAACGTGAATTTTGCGACTGGAGATAATCACGTCAATCTTCCGCAGGTGAGCGACAATCAATGCTCGAACTGCCATATTCCGCAAGGCGAGCTGCCGTTCGATGCCTCCATCAAGGGCGCCCACATCAATCCGACGCAATACTCCGGCATGCCCGGGATGGTGTTCGACATCCTTAAGGTGGATAACGGAGTGGCTGGCAACAAGCCGGCCGTGACGTTCACGCTGAAGGACAATGCCGGGAATCCGATCGCCGCCAACAGCCTGACGGCCACTCCGAACCGGTTGGGGCTCGTGCTCGCTGGACCTACCAGCGACTACGGCTATACGAACTTCGGATCCGATGTGACCACGCACGGTTATGTTTCCGAAGATGGATCCAAGGCGACTTGCGGCACCGACGGGACCTGCGTCTATCAGTTCCTGCACGCGATTCCCGCGGACGCCAAAGGCACTTTCTCGATTGGCATGGAAGGACGCCGTGGATTAACCATCTATGCTGGGGACAAGGTTGCGGCGACCACCGAATACGGGGCCATCAACAAAGTTGTAAACTTCTCCGTAGACGGCTCTCCGGTGCAGCAACGGCGCAAGGTGGTAGATATTGCGAAATGCAATGCCTGTCACTCTTACCTATCGGTGCACGGCGAGAATCGCAATCAGATCGAGATGTGCGTGCTATGCCACAATCCGTCTGAGACCGATATCGGGAGGCGTCCATCGGCTCAGAATCCGGCTGACAAGGCTGCACCCGCGCAATCGGTCAACTTCGCCATCCTGATCCACAAGATCCACACCGGCGCAGACCTGGCCTCCATCGGCCAACCGTTCGTGGTGGTTGGCTTCGGCGGCAGCCACAACGATTTCTCGGACGTGGTCTTCCCGGCGTTCAGCCCGTCGGGCGCAGTCGGCAACGTGCGGAGCTGCGACATGTGCCACGTCAACGGCTCGGAGAACAGTCTGCCCATCGGCTTGAACGATGTTACGACTCCGAATTCGTTGTTGAATCCGACACCCGCGGTAACGGCAGCCTGCACGGCCTGCCACGCGACCAAGCCTGAGTTGTCACACGCTGTCGCCAACACCACGCAGTTCGGTGAGAGTTGCACGGCGTGCCATGGACCCGGTGCTGATTTCACTCCAGACAAGGTTCATGCGCAATAGCTCCTTCCATGCAATATGCGGAGTTGTCGCGGATATCGTCCTTGTGGGTTGGGCCTCATGCCTGACGATATCCGCGGCGCCCGCCGAGTCTCCGGGCTACGCAGGCTCGGAGACTTGCAAAACCTGCCACGAGGAGATTTTTAGCAACCTACAGAAAACCCCGCACTTCGCCATCGAAACCGGCGCGCGGCGCGGCTGGGCGCAAAAAAGCTGTGAATCCTGCCACGGCCCCGGCGCCAAGCACGCTGAGTCCGCCTCCGCCGACGATATCCGGAACCCCGCCAAACTGGCTCCCGGCGAAGTCAATCGTACCTGCCTGAATTGCCACTTGAATCAAAACACTCCCGTTGGCCGGATCGCGAGCGGCCACGCCAAGAACGAAGTCGCGTGCAACACCTGCCACTCGGTACACGGGACTGGCGGCGCCAAGCTGGTGATCCACAAGAAATCTGAAATCAACGCTACCTGCGCCAACTGCCACGTGTCGCAATGGGCTGCCTTTACGCGCCCGTACAAGCATCGTTTGCCGGAAGGCGCGATGTCCTGCGTAGATTGCCACAACCCGCATGCGAGCTTCCGAGCCGACAGCATGCGCACTTCGTTCGGCAATGAGCCTGGCTGTCTGCAATGTCATAGCGACAAGCGCGGCCCGTTCGTTTTCGAGCATCCGGTAGTGAAGCTGGAAGGTTGCGCGGCGTGTCACGAGCCGCATGGTTCGGCCAATCCCCGGATGTTGGTCCGGCACGAACAGCGCCTGTTGTGCCTGGAGTGCCACGCCAACTTGCCGATTGTTCCCGCGAAGACGGGTGTAGTGGGTGGAGTTCCGCCGGCCTTTCATGACCTGCGAAGCTCGCGCTTCCAAAACTGCACCATTTGCCACGTGAAAGTACACGGCTCGTACGTGGATCGGACGTTTTTGCGATGAGACTCCTGGCGACACTGTTGCTTTTAGTTCCGACGTGGGCGCAGGAGCCTGCACAGGACGCGCCGAAACCCGCGCAAGAACCGGCCAAGCCCGCCGAGCAGCCTGCTCCGGCGGCGGCAACGCCAGCAGCGCCGGTCGGCGAGGGCTGGCTCCAGGGCAGCCTGGAAGTGGGTTATCGCTGGATCCCGAACATCGACGGGAATTTCAACGCCTATCGCAGCGTGGTGAATCTCGGCGAAGGCCCGAAGCTGCTGGATGCCGATTTCAGCATTCTCAATTCGTCCAAGCGTTTCTTCGATCGGGCGGACGTGCACGCCACGTCCTGGGGCGGCGATCCATACAACACACTGCGCGTGGACATCCAGCGCGGCGGTGCATACCGGCTGACAGCCGACTACCGGAATATCGCTTATTTCAACTTTCTGCCGTCATTCGCGGACCCGACGTTGAGTTTGGGCAGATTGCTCGACCAGAACTCGTTCGACACCGCGATTCGAACCACCAACGTGCAGCTCGACCTGCTGCCGAACAAGTGGATCACGCCGTACGTGGGCTTTGGGCGCAACACGCAGTTCGGCCGCGGGATCACGGTCTTCCACACGGACCGCAACGAGTATCCGGTCGCGACGCTGTTTTCCGATCAATCCAACAACTACCGCGGCGGCGTGCGAGTGGAATTGGGGCGCTATCACTTCAACGTCGAGCAGGGCGGCACGACGTATCGGGAGGACCAGGGCGCCTCCGACTCGACGCCGAATCCTGGCAACTTCACTGGTGCGTTTCTCGGCCAGACACTGCCGCTCAATCAGCTTTCCGAGTTGTATCGCGTGCGGAGCGACTCAGTCTACACCAAGGTGCTTGCGGCCGCGAATCCCTACTCCTGGTTGAGCGTGACCGGGCAGTTCGTTTATTCCCGGCCCCGCACCGACATCACTTACACCCAGGCATCGAGCGGCACGTTTTATCTTGGCAGCATCTTGCAGTTCTACAGCACCGGCCAGGACCTGTTGACCGGTGATGCGAATCTTCCGCACACTTCCGGCAGCGTAACCGCGGAGCTTCGGCCTCTGCCGCGCTTGCGCATCGTTGAGTATTGGACCACGGAGCGTCTGAATAACGCCGCCGGCGCGTTACTCGCCGAGAATCTACTGGTGGCCGGCGCGCCTTTCACCAGCCAGCAATCGTCCACGGATCGCCTGATCTTGAATTACAGTCAGGAAGAGATCGACGCGTATTACGATCTCACCTCGCGGCTGACCTTGCGCGGCGGCTATCGCTACGTTTGGGGGGACGCCGATGTCCGCGCGCCGATCCTGACGGGCCTGAGCCTGGACACCGTTCATCTGCGCCGGCACGTCGGAATAGCGGGCGTCAACTATCGCATCGGGCAGAGATTCCGTGTGACGGCGGACGCCGAAGGCTCGAGTTCCGATCAAATCTTTTTCCGGACCAGCTTGCAGGATTACCAAAAGGCGCATATCCGCGCCCGCTACGATGTGTCGCAAAGCCTGCGCCTGGGTGCGGACTTCAGCCTGCTCAACAACAGCAATCCGGCGTCGAGCGTCAAGCTCGACTTTTCGCGCAAAGTTGAATCCGCTTCGGCGTATTGGTCGCCTAAAGGCGGAAAGTTCGGCAACTTGTTGGTGGATTACTCGCGATCTTCGGTCCGGTCGAACATCCTGTACCTGGTTCCGCAGATTCTTTCGCCCACGCACTCCATCTATCGCGAGAACGCTCACGCGGTCACTGTCGTCGCTGGCATCAAATGGTTCAGCTTCGGCGGCTCGCTGTTCCTATCCTCGGGCAGCCGCCCGGCGCGATATTACCAGCCGCTCGCCCGATTCTCGCTTCCCCTGAACAAACACGTCCAATGGAACACGGAGTGGCGCTGGTATTCGATGGATGAAGCGTTCTATGCCTTCGAGAACTTCCGCAGCAATCAGTTGATCACCAGCCTGCGCTTTACGCGCTAAACCCTGGCCCAGTGCAGCTTCGCCGCAAACCGAGCCGCGACCGGCAGCGAGCGCTACCACGATGGTCCAGGCGACAAAACTCGTAGCGGCGTGGTAAGGCTCCCTGCCGGTCGCGGCTCGGTTTGCGGCGCTAAAGAACAGGGCCAATCCGCCACGGCACGAATTCTTTGTGCCCCAGCCGCTCGGCGCAGGTCTTCTCACCGGACGCCACGCACAGCAGCAGATCGAAGATCTCACGCCCAACCTCGGCCACGGTTCCTTCTCCGTCGGCGATGCGGCCGGCGTTGACATCCATGTTGTCGCGCATGCGGCGATAGGTCATGCTATTGCTTGCGATCTTGATCACCGGAATGGTGGGAAATCCGATGGCGCTGCCGCGGCCGGTGGTAAATGCGATCATGTTCACGCCGCCCGCGGCCAAGCCGGTCAGCGACACCGGATCGTAGCCGGGCGTGTTCATGAACACGAAGCCGGGCGTCGAGATGCGCTCCGCATAATCGACCACGTCCGTCAAGGGCGAAGTCCCCGCCTTGGCAACCGCGCCGAGCGACTTCTCCAGAATGTTTGTCAGCCCGCCGGCTTTATTGCCGGGCGTCGGATTGTCGTCGAAGCTGCCGCCAAAGCGCCGCAGATAGGCTTTATAGCCTGCGATGAATCCCAGAAGTTTCTCGGCCACCTGGCGGTTGCGCGCGCGCCGGACCAGCAGATGCTCGGCGCCGAAGATCTCGGTTGTCTCAGCCAGAACCGCCGTCGCGCCGATCGCAGCCAGCCTGTCCGAGCAAACGCCCAGCGCCGGATTGGCCGTGATTCCGGAAAACGAATCCGATCCGCCGCAATTCAATCCCAGAACAATCTTGGATGCCGGTGTTTCCACTCGTTTCTCGGCCGAAGCGCGCTCCATCAGACCGGCGATCGCTTTCCGCGCCGCGTCCACGGTCGCGCGCGTGCCTCCACTTCCCTGGAGAGTCATGCCGACAAGCCGGTCCGTGCGTGGCGCTCCCTCGCCAAGGTAATGATCGATCTGATTCACTTCGCAGCCCAGGCCTAGAATGATAGCGGCCGCCACGTTGGGATGGTTCAACACGCCGGCCAGAGTGCGTTGCAGTTGCTCGGTATCCGGTCCGATGGCGTGGCCGCAGCCTTCGCCGTGCGGAAAGGCAGCCACGCCATCCACGTTCGGCGGCAGCGCTTCGCCGTCGAAGCTGGACGCGATCAGCTCGGCTGTATGCGCAGCACAATTGCTGGCCGCAACCACCGCGATGTAGTTGCGAGTCCCCACGCGGCCGTCCTCGCGCGGATAACCCAAAAATACCGGCGCGTCCTGCGTCGGCGTCACTAAAGGAGTTTCCGCTTCCGGGAATTCGTAAGCGAACGACAGCTCCTCGAACGCGACGTTGTGCGTGTGGACGTGCCGCCCGGGCTCGATACGGATGCGCGCGCGCCCCATCATTTGGCCGTAACGCACGATATTCTCGCCCGCCGCAATGGGCTGGATAGCGATCTTGTGCCCGGCCGGCACTGCATCTTCCACAACGATCCGGCGCCCGTCCACGTGCAGTTCCTGCCCCGGCGAAAGAGCCACGCGGGCGATGGCGATGTTGTCGGCCGCGTTCAAATGAATCACGGCGTTTTCGGCGGTCGGCAGTTTTGTAATCTCGAGCAGGCCCATCGACTACCTTTCTAGCACTGTTTCGGTGATCTGTTCACCGGTGTGGACGTGAAATAAATTGCCCTGCGGATGGATCCAGAATCCTTCGCCCTTCGGCGGCGCCGGAATGTCTTCGATCTTAGTCGCCGTGATGAACTGGCTGGTCTCCACTCCGGGAATGAGCCTGCCAATGTGCACGTGCACGTGGCACTGCGTCTGGACGCTGGGCGCGTTATAAGCGATGGCCCAGTCGTCGCCGAACAGCGACTTTGCCTTGGCAATGGCCGCGGCCCAAAGATCGGCGCGCTGCTCATCGCTCAAGAGCTCCATCGAGCGCGCGTGAACTCGCGGCAGCGCCAGCCAGCGCTTGGGCTTGTTCGGGTTCGCGTCCTTGAGGAAGAACACTTTGACGTCCGGGGCCTGCTTTTCCGCTTCCCGGCACAGGCTACATTGTCGGGCTTCGAGCGTCTCCGGGTGCGCAGTATCGCAACCGCAGCTAACAATGTCGCCGCGCAGCATGGCCGTGGCGAGCAGGATCGGAACGATCAAGATGGGACGCACTACTTCGATTATAAACTCGCTGTGTTTCCGGCCCTTGCACCGCCTACCTATACTGAGAGTTGCTCTCCCGGATGTCATGGAAGCGATGGGCGCTGATGCTTCTCTGCTGCGCCACTCTGTTCTTCCTCTACTTTTTCGGATTGACCCGCACCGGACTGCTCGGGCCCGACGAGCCGAGATACGCCGCCATCGGCCGCGCTATGTCCGATACGGGCGACTGGGTCACGCCGCGGCTCTGGGGAGAGCCGTGGTTTGAAAAACCGGCGCTGCTCTATTGGATGACGGCTGCTGGATTCAAAGCAGGACTGGGCTTGGACTTTGCGCCGCGCTTGCCGGTTGCGCTCTTGAGCGTCGGATTTCTCATTTATTTTTTCGCCGCGCTGCGCCGCGAATTCGGCGAGCGGCCGGCGTTCTATGCCACGGCGATTCTGGCGACCTCGGCGGGATGGCTCGCGTATAGCCACATCGCAGTTCCCGATCTGCCGATGTCGGCTGCGTTCGCGGCGGCGATGCTTATTGTGATGCGGCAACCGCTTGCTGACGCGCGCGGCTCAGTGGCGGCGGGCGCGCTGCTGGGGGTGGCGGTACTCGCCAAGGGACTTGTGCCGCTGGTGCTCTTTCTTCCCGCCATTTGGTTCATGCGGCGGCGAGTGCGGGAGCTGCTGATCCTGTTTGCGGCCACGGCCGCGATTGCCGCCCCGTGGTATGCGCTCGCCACTCTGCGCAACGGCTCGCCGTTTCTCGAAGATTTTTTCTGGAAGCATCACTTCCAGCGTTTCTTCAGCGGAGCGCTCCAGCATGAGCGGCCCATCTGGTACTTCATTCCCGTGCTCGCCGCCGGGCTGTTCCCCTGGAGCCCGCTGGCACTGGCTCTTTTTTCCAAACGCATCTACCGTGACCAGCGCGCCAGGTTTCTCCTGGTGTGGTTCGGGTGGGGATTCCTGTTCTTCTCCCTATCGAGCAACAAACTGCCCGGCTATCTGCTCCCGCTGTTTCCCGCGGTTGCGGCTTTGCTCGGAATTGCGATCGGCGAGTCGCCGAAGCGCTCGCTAAAGACGACCTGGCTCCTCGCCGCCTGCGCCGCGCTGTTCTGGTTCATCCCAGCGATTCAGGAGATGCTCCCGCAAGCGCTGCTCTCGGGGCTGTCCCGCGCTCAGATTCATCTGCCCACAGCCTGGATAATTCCCGCCTGTGCGATCACTCTGTTCTGCGCCGTGCTGGAATGGATTGGGCGGCGGAGCGCAGCCATTGGCTTCGTCGCCCTGCTGGCCACGCTCGCCGCCATGCGGCTTATCTGGCAAACCTATCCCGTGCTCGACCGCACCGTTTCCGCCCGGAATCTCTGGATTACCCACGCAGAATCAATTACTTGTGTTTCTGAAGACGATCGCTCCCGGCACTACGGCCTCAACTATTATGCCGGCCGCAATCTCCCGGATTGCAATTGACCCCAAAATATAGTAATCTCTATAGAGATAAGGGCCATTGTGCTGATCGCCGAGGAAACCGTCGAAACCCGAAGCCTCCAGGAGCAGACTGAGGCGGAATACGACGCCACGGTTCGGGCCGACATCGAGCTGTTCCGCGCGTATGCGGAGAAGTGGGTGGCAGGCCAGCTCACCGACGACGACTTCCGCGCGCAACGCCTTCGCCGCGGCATTTACACGCAGCGCCAAGCCGGCGTTCACATGATCCGCACCAAGGTTCCCGGCGGAACGCTCACGGCGGCGCAGATGGATCAGCTTGCGCGCATCGCCGACGACTTCGGCGGCGGCAAGGGACATCTCACGACACGCCAGAACATCCAATATCACTTCGTCCCGCTGCAGCAGGTTCCGGGGTTACTGCACATGCTGGCGGATGTGCGGCTAACCACGCGCGAAGCTTGCTACAACACCGTGCGCAACGTCACGGCTTGTCCCATGAGCGGGCTGCTCGAGGACGAAGTTTTCGACGTGCACCCATACGCGCAGCGCGTCGCGTTCGCGTTCCTGCACAAAGAGCTGACCGACAGCCTGCCGCGAAAATTCAAGATCGCTTTTTCAGGCTGCCAGGACGATTGCATCGTGGGCGCGATCCACGATATCGGCCTGCGCGCGGTGATCCGCGACGGAAAGCGCGGATTCCGCATGGTGATCGGCGGCGGATTGGGGCCACTGCCGGTTGAAGCCAACCTGCTCGACGAATTCGTTCCGGAAGAGCGCCTAGTGAACAAGTGCGAAGCTGTGATTCGAGTCTTCAGCCAGCACGGAAATCGCAAGAACAAGAACAAGGCGAGATTAAAATTTGTTGTTCGAGAGCGGGGCTTCGAGTGGGTGAAGGAACAAGTGGAGAAGGAATACCAGGACATCCTTGCTAACGGCGGTATTCCAACTCCTGAAGTAGTGCCCGAGGGATTTGGTGGTTTTCAATCAGTACCACCACCGCTTGCCAGCGGCGATCTTCTGCCGGTGGTGCACACCAACGGGCACGCGAATCCGGAGTACGAGCATTGGCTCCGGACCAATGTCCGCGAGCAAAAGCAACGGGGCTACGCCGTCGTAACGGTGAAAATCTCTCAAGGAAACTTGACTGGCGCTCAGATGCATGGGCTCGCGGACATTTCGCGGAAGGCGGGTGACGGGCTGTTGCGCATCGCGATCAATCAGAACGTCGTCCTCGCATACATTCCTTTACGAAACTTGCCTCGCGTGTACGCGGCTCTGCAGCAGATTGGGCTCGCGGCCGCGGGCGCGGAAGAGATCGACGACATCACCACCTGCCCGGGCGCCTACAGTTGCAACCTGGCGCTAACGAAATCCATGAACTTGGGCGCCGCGCTGGCCGAAGAAGTGCACGATCATCCGGATCCGTTGGTGCGCAAGCTCAAGATCAAGATCAGCGGCTGCCCCAACTCCTGCGGCCAGCATTGGATCGCCGACCTCGGTTTCTACGGCAACGCCCGCAAGATCGATGGCGTGGAAGTTCCCTACTATCAGATGCTCCTGGGCGGCGGCTACGATCAGGATGGGCTCATGCGTTTCGGCGTAGCCATTCAGAGCGTTCCTGCGCGGCTTGCGCCAGTCGCGGTGCAACGCGTGCTGGAACACTACGTCGCAAACCGCCTGGAAGAGGAAACCTTCCGTGAGTACGTACTACGCCACAAGGTGGAAACGTTCCGTCTGATGACGAACGATCTCGCGAAGCCGGCCGAGACTTTCCCTGAGATGTATCGGGATTGGGGCGACGATTCGCAGTATTCGCTGCAGCTTGGCCGGGGCGAGTGCGCGAGCTAACCACTCCCTAACGGTCGTGGCTCAGTTACGCCCGCTTTGACGACCGTGCGCTTTGTGTCTTGGCGGCTTCGATGATGGCGCCGTTAGCCATCGCGAAGGCCGGCATGGAGATCGAGCGGTCCACCAGATCGGCCATAGCATGCACCGCCAGTCCCTCGGCTTCCTTGAGGAAGGTTAATGCCTTCGCATCCTCATTGAAATCCACGTACACGCAGTCCCCGCCGCGGACCTGATCGGTCGCGATCAAGTTGGACATGGGCTGAACCAGCAGCCGCTCGATGGCGCGTTTCAGATGTCGGGCGCCATATTTCAGGTCCGTTCCTTCACACAGCAGGAAATCGCGGGCGCCCCCGCTGGTCTTGAATACGAAGGACTTCTCGGGTGAAGTGTTGAAGATGCGTTGCTGCACCATGTTCAGCTCGATATCGAGAATGCGCTTCAACTCCGGGCTGCCTAGCGGCCGGAAGGTGACGATCTTGTCCAACCGGTTAATGAACTCCGGCGTGAACTTGCGCCGTGCCGCTTCGACACCGCTGCGTGCCATCTTTCCGCTCAGCTTCTCGTCGACTGTTCCATTTTGGGCCTGCCGTGCGGCGTCTCCACCGTTAAAGCCCAGTCGCGGAGTCATGAGCGCGCTCATTTCCGAGGCGCCTAAGTTGCTGGTCATGAAGATCAAAGCGCGGGAGAAATCAACCTTGCGGTTGTCGCCCAGCGTCAGGGTTCCCTTATCCAGAATCCCCAGCAACAGATTCCAGAGAGCGTCGCTGGCTTTCTCGATCTCGTCGAAAAGCACGAAGCTCAATTTGCACGTTTCAGTGTGGTACTGGCTCAGCACTTCCTGGCTCAGCAACGGATGCGTCTCACGATGCCCCAGGTATCCGGGAGGCGAGCCGATCAGCTTGGCAATTTCATGGCTGTGCTGAAATTCTGCACAATCGATCTTGATGACCGCACGCGAGTTCTTCACCAGCGACTCTGCCGTCGCTTCCACAATGCGCGTTTTGCCGGAACCAGTGGGCCCGAGGAACAAGAAGTTCCCAATCGGACGGCCGGGAGGCGTCATCCCGGTGAGATACATTTGATAGATGTTGACAATCTGCTCAATGGCTTCATCCTGGCCGACGATCAGCCGGCCCAAGCTTGCTTCCAGGGCTTCGGCCTCTCGCCCCGTCCTTGTCGGATCTAAAGGAACATTAACCCGTAACATTTTCTTGGCCCCTTTCACTATCAACTTCTGGCTCCCGAACCGGGTTAGAGCAACTGGCGTGCCATTCTGGAAGCGACTGTCTGACGCCTTACTTTTTCGGCTTTGAAGGCCGTACTTCCACTCGGCTAATTAACGTTCTAACCGGCGTTTTCAATAGCATAAGAACGATCTCCGCGACATCCTCGGGAGCAATCTTCCAGTCGGCGTCGCCAGAACCGGTAGTAAATTCCGTTGCGACGCTGCCGGGCATGACATAGCTCACCCTCACATTGTCGTATCGGTGGTCCAACATCATCGCTTCACTCAATCCGTTCAATCCGAACTTCGAAGCATTGTAAGCCGCCCCACCAGCAAACGCATTCTTGCCGGCCAGACTACTTATGTTGATGATGTATCCGCCAGCGCGATTCTGAAACCTCCGCAACGCTTCTTTCGAACAGTAGAAAACTCCCGAGAGGTTCGTCTCCAACGTTCTCTGCCACTCATCCACACTCAACTCGGCCACGCTCTTGAAGACTCCGACACCCGCGTTATTCACGACGATATCGATAGCCCCTAGCTCGCGGTCGACAAACTCAAAGAACTTGCCAACTTCTGTGCTATCCCTTACATCGGCAACTTTTGCCGCCACTTTACTTTTCGACCTCTTGGTCAGGTGCCTTACGGCGTTTTCTACGTTTTGTTGGCTGCGGCCGCACACCCCGACCCCCGCGCCCGCGACGCCCAACGCCTCCGCGATCGCCAACCCGATTCCGCGAGTCCCGCCCGTAACCACTGCGTTTTTGCCTTCCAGAAATGTGTCCATGGTTCCATGCTAGCGATGTGGGACAGGGCCGTGCCTTGTCGAGCGCGCTATCATGGATGTTTTGAAGGGAGTTTCTTCGATGCAGAATTCCGTGCTGGTGCCGATGGTGGTCGAACAGACCTCGAGAGGCGAACGCGCGTTCGATATTTACTCGCGCCTGCTCAAAGAAAACATCATTTTCATCGGGACGCCCATTGATGACAATGTGGCCAATTTGGTGATCGCCCAGATGCTGTTCTTGGCGGCCGAGGATCCCGAAAAGGACATTTCGCTCTATATCAATTCGCCCGGCGGATCCATCACGGCCGGGCTCGCGATTCTCGACACAATGAATCTGGTTGAGCCCGACATTGTGACTTACTGCCTGGGACAAGCCGCTTCGATGGCTGCGGTGTTGCTCGGCTGCGGCACCAAGGGCAAGCGCTACAGCCTGCCCCATTCGAGAATCCTGATTCACCAACCCTCAATGAGCGGCCTGGGCGGACAAGCCACCGACATCGATATCTACGCGCGTGAGATCCTGCGCATGCGTGAATCGTTGAATCAGATCCTTGCCAAGGCTACGGGCCAACCGGTGGAAAAAATCGCCCGCGACGTGGATCGCGACTATATTCTGGAGCCCGACCAAGCGCTCGAATACGGGTTGATCGACCGCATTATCAGCAGCCGCCAATTGGAACCGGTGCCGGTGCGGTAGGCGGTGCCCCTGGGAGTGTGGTTTCAGGTACCCAGGCTCAACTCCACTTTCAGCTTCTTCTTGCCGGCGTGACGTGCGATCGTCAAGTCCCAATAGTGAAGGTTGAAACCGGCGCGCGAGACTCCCAACCAGTAGCGCCCTGCCGCTAGTCGCGGCAAAGCGGAAACGCCCCTTGTCGTCCGCCTCAATCTCGCGGAGAATGTCTGATGAACCTGGGACCTGTAGCTGCACACGCGCTCGGGGGATTTCGGCGTAGTATGGACTCACCACAGTGCCCGCGACGCGCGCAGCCCGCAACGTGCCCATGTAAACGAGCTGATTTCCTCCGCAATACATGCCGCGGGGATAGTCGGCCATCTGCATCGAGACGGCAAATGCCAAGGCCAGGAGGATCATATGATGCGGACTACGCGCCGAACAGCTTCGTCAGCCGCAGCATCTCCTCATCCGCGCTGTCGTTCGGCACCGAACACCCCGGAGTCAAAATGAACTTCTTGCCCGCCGCTTGCCGCGCCTCGATCCATTGGCGTTTCAGATCCAACGGAGCGAGCTTGCGGTAGTTCACCTCGTCCAGACCGCCCAGAATCACGCCCGAGTATTTCTCGCGCACCTTCGCGATGCTCACGCCGGTCCCATGCGCCGAATAATTGATCGCGGGTGCCGCCCAGCCTTGATAGAAACGATCCAGATAAACTTTGTCGCCGTGCAGGTGCAGCACATTCAACGGCGCCGACCGCACCGCTTCTAGAACCATCTTGTCGAACGGTTCGCTGAACTTCGCGTAATCGGCCTGCGTCTGAATTCCATCCTGCGCGTTCGCGATCGCCAGGAAAACGCCGCCCGCTCCGGCCGCCACGGAGCGCCGCGCATGATTCGCTTCCGACTTGGCGATCGCTTCCAGAGCATCCAGCAGCGCCTGCGGCTTTTCGTGCTGGAGCCTGCGCACCTCGTCCACCGATGAAAGGTTCTCCGCCACTTTCCACGGATTGAAAAGGGTCTCGACGAAATAGGCCTTGCCTTGCAAACCGTCGCGAATCTTTTCGAGCGCGACAATCTGCTGCGGGAACGGGTTCTTTTCCTCCTTCAGCACGTACCATTCGGCCTTCGGCTTGGGATAAGGATAATCGCTCATCACCTTCACCAGGTCGGTATGGAACTTGTCGTGGAACGCGAGCGTGGACCGGGCGTGATCCTCGCCGGGCTTGGACGCATCCAGGAAGTGATACCAGTAACTGAACGGCGAGCGGTCGACATCGTCGCCTTTCAGCGCGCGATCGACGCGCTCCTTGGAACTGAGTGTGGCGCCGCGCAGCGTGGCGGCAGCCGCAGAAGCAAGAAGGAAGTTTCTTCGGGAGACCATACATATAGATTAGCCGCAAATAAACGCGAATGAACGCGAATAACAGATTTGCGTTCATTCGCGTTCATTCGCGGCTTAATAGTTCGGCTGCGGCCAACGCGTAGACCTGTGCGCATTCAACCATCCGATCGATTGGCACGAACTCATTCGGCCCATGCGAAACGCTCAGCAACCCTGGACCATACGCATAAGCCGGAATCCCGCGCTCGGCGTAGAAACGAATCTCGAGCAACCCGGGACACATCTCGAATTGCGCCGCTTTGTCAGTCACTGCCTGAATGCTGCGCGCCAAAGCACGTCCCACCGGACTGTCTTCCGGAACGCGGCACGATCGTCCTTCCTGCAAAACCTCGATGTCCACATCGCCACGCGCCCGTTCCACCACACCCAATAGCCGCCGGCGCTCTTCCTCGAAATTCTCCTCCGGATTGGTGCGCCGATCTATAGTGAACCAGGCGGAATCCGGCACAGTGTTGAAGCTCGAACCAGCTTCCGAACGACCACCCACGAGGAGAATCGACCCGATTTCAGACTTGAGTTGCACAAATGCCTGTGCGAGTTCCAGCATCCGTTCGAAGGCGTTCACGCCCTCGTGCTGCCGGCCGACATGCGCGGATTTGCCCCGCACCGTGAACTTCAGCGTGATCGCGCCGCGATTCCCGTTCCAAACAACGCCGCCGGTTGGCTCCGGCGTCAGCATTCCGATGGCGTCCTGCCCGAGCAAGCCTCGCTCCGCCAGGTAACGTGAACCCCGCGGCCCGGCCGTCTCTTCGTCCGGAACAAATGCCAGACCAATCCGCCCGTTCAGCCGCGCGCCGGAATCGAGCAATGCCTTGGCGGCATAAATCATCGCGGCCAGCCCGCTCTTCATATCCGCCGACCCGCGCCCGAAAAGATTCGCGCCTTTCACGTAAGGCGTGAACTGCGCGGGATTCTGCGCCGGCACCACATCGTAGTGGCCGCTGAAATACAGCGTGCGTTCGCCATCGCCTATGCAGCTCAAAACACAATCGCCCTCGACGCGCGTGTCCGCGAATCCCAGATCGCGCAAATGCCGCGAGAGCAGATCGACCGCCTCACCGTAACAATTGCCCGGCGGATTCTCGGTCGGGATGGCCACGAGTTGCCGGGTCAGCTCCAGCATGGCGTCGCGATGTGCAGCGACGGCTTCGAGCAGCGGACCATTCATGCTTTTCCTAAGATCGCCGCGACGAGTCCCTCGATGGTGTATTGCTTTGCTTCTGCATCAACCTTCAAGCCGAGCTTACGCACAGTCTCCGACGTGACCGGACCGATGGACGCGATACGCACACCCTCCAGCGCCTCGCGGCCGGCGATTGTCACCAGGTTTTTCACCGTGGATGAACTGGTGAACGTGATCCACCCGGGTTTCTTCGAGAAAATTTCGCGCGCCCGCTCCGCGGCGCCTTCCGGGATCGCGTTGCGATAGGCTTCGACGACGTCGACCTGCGCACCCAACTTCGCGAGCTCCGCCGGGATCAGGTCGCGCGCAACCGCCGCGCGAGGCAACAGTATCCGCTTGCCCCGAAGTTGCTCGGACGCGAATGCAGCCACCAAACTCTCGGCAACGTACTCGGCCGGCATCCGGTCCACCTTGAGGTGCAGACTCTCGATGGCCCGACGCGTCGCCGGACCGATCGCGCAGATCCGCGCCTTCAAGGATCGCAGGTCGTGCGCCGAACGGTCCAGGCGATCGAGAAAAAACCGCACGCCGTTTACGCTCGTGAATATCAGCCAATCGTAGCTGGCAAGATTCTCGATGGCGCGATCGAGCGGCGCCGCATCCACCGGCGGCTCAATGGAGATGACCGGCAACTCGAGCACGTCCGCGCCCAGCGAACGCAGCCGGCCGGAAAACTCCGCGGCCTGATCCGGCGCGCGCGTCACGACGATCTTGCGTCCGAACAGCGGCAGTTTCTCGAACCAGCTCAGCTTGTCGTGCAGCGCCACCACTTCGCCGATGATCACTGTTGCGGGCGGCTTCAGATGCGCTTCGTCGATCTTATCCGCGATCGTGGCGAGCGTGCCGGCCACGGTCTGCTGCTCCGGCCGCGTGCCCCAACGCACGGCGATCGCGGGCGTATCGGGCGAGCGTCCGTGCGACATGATCTCGCGCGCGATATCGCGAATAAAGAAGATGCCCATGAAGATCACCAGCGTCTCCGATTGGCCCACCTTCCCCCAGTCGATCGCCTGCACATCGTGGCCGGTCACAAACGTGACCAGTTTCGTATGATCGCGATGCGTCAGCGGCACGCCGCTGTACGCCGCGATGCCCAGCGGCGAAGTAACGCCCGGGACCACTTCGAAAGGAACGCCGGCCGAAGCCAGCACTTCCACTTCTTCGCCGCCGCGTCCAAAGATGAACGGATCGCCGCCCTTCAGACGGATCACGGTGAGCCCGCGCCGCGCGCGCTCGATCATCATGGCGCAGATCTCTTCCTGCGGAAACGCATGAACCGTTTTCTTTTTGCCGACGTAGATGCGTTCGCAGTCCTTGCGGGTCAGATCGAGCAGGTGCTCGTTCGCGAGGTGGTCGTATAGCACCGAATCGGCAAGCGTGAGCAGGTTGCGCCCCTTCCAGGTGATCAGGTCGGGATCGCCGGGCCCTGCGCCCACCAAGTAGACTTTGCCGGTGCTCATGTTCGCAGGTTGGGATCCGCTTCCATGGCGTACACAGCCTCGAGAATCTGCCGGCCCCCCTCCGCCAGAAGCTCATCGCCGAGCCGGCGTCCAATGGTTTCGGCATCGCGCGCGGCGCCGCTCGATTCCTTTCGAATCACTTGTGCGCCATCGGGCGATACGATCACCGCTTGAATCGAGACCTGCTCGCGTTCCACGGTCGCATGCGCGCCGATCGGCACCTGGCATCCGCCGCCGAGCGCCGCCAGCACCGCCCGCTCGGTTGTCACAGCGATCCTGGTTTCGCGGTGCTCCAGCCGGCGGCAAATCTCCTGCGCCGCGCCGCCGTCCGCGCGCGTCTCTACCGCCAGCGCGCCCTGCCCGACCGCCGGGCACATCACGCCGGGGTCGAGCAGCTCGGTGATGCGCTGCTCCCAGCCCAGCCGCCGCAGACCGGCCGAAGCCAGTACGATCGCGTCATATTGACCCGCATCCAGCTTGCGCAGCCGCGTATCCAGATTGCCGCGAATATTCTCGATCCGGAGATCCGGACGCAGCGCGCGAAGCTGGGCGGCACGCCGCAACGAACTGGTGCCAATTCGAGCGTGCTGCGCCAACCCGTTGAGCTTCTTCCCCACCAACGCGTCGCGCGGATCTTCCCGCTCCGGAATAGCCGCCAGCGTAAGACCGGCCGGCAGATCGGTCGGCATATCCTTCAGACTGTGCACGGCCAGATCGATGGCGCCCTGCAGCAGCGCTTCTTCAATCTCCTTCGTGAACAGCCCTTTGGTTCCGACCTTGGAGAGCGCCACATCCGTGATCTTGTCGCCCGTTGTGTGGATGATCTCCAAGCGGCACTCGACGCCGAAGCTTTCCAGCCGCGCCTGGATCCAGCGCGCCTGCCACAAAGCCAGTTGGGAACCCCGCGACCCGATGATCATAAACCCAACCGGTGCCCCGCACACGCCGGCTGGAAAGCCGGCGGCAGGCAAGAATGCCTGCCCCACATGGCCAAAAACCAACACAGGCAAGAATGCCTGTGCCACAAACCGAGCCGCGACCGGAAGGGAGCGTTGCAGCGCTTCATCCTAATCGCCCAACCGGAAAACCTTTCGAATCGTCGCAACAAAATGATGCCCATCGGGCTGCGACGCCTGGCGGCGAAGCTCCGAAATCGGCCCATGCGCGACCTTGTTGATGATGCTCTTTGTGAGCGCCTCGAGCGCTTGCTCCTGCTCGGGAGTGAGCGCTCCGAACTTGCCGCGCATCCGCGCCAGCTCCGCGGCGCGGACGTTTTCAAGCTGTTCTTGCAAGCTGACAATCGTTGGAACCACTTCCCGCGCTTTCAGCCGCGCCATCATCCGCGCCACTTCCTCGCGGATGATCGCCTCGGCCTCCTCGGCCGATTGCATGCGCCCTTCCAGGTTAGTATCCACCACCTTCTGCAGGTCGTCAATGTCGTAAAGAAAGACGTTGTCGAGCTTATTAACATCCGGCTCGATGTTGCGGGGCACTGCGATATCGATGAGAAACATCGGCCGGTTGCGACGCGCCTCGATCACTTTCTTCATCTCGTCCTTTGTGATGATGAAGTGCGGCGCGCCGCTGGATGCGATGACGATGTCCACCTCCGGCAAGAACGCCGTGAACTTCGTGTACTCGACGATCTTGCCTTCGAAAAGCTGCGCCATTTCAGCGGCGCGCTCATAGGTGCGATTGGTGACGAAAATCTGGGTCGCTCCGCAGCGCCGCAAGTGGCGCGCAGCCGACTCGGACATCTTGCCCGCGCCCACAATCATGACCTTCTTGTCGTTCATCGACCCGAAAATCTCGCGCGCCAGCTCCACCGCCGCGTAACTCACCGACACCGCATTCGCGCCGATGTCCGTCTCCGACCGCACGCGCTTGGCCACGTTGAACGCACGCGTAAGCAGCGTGTCGAGAAATCCGCTGACCGCGCCGTGCTCCTTCGCCAGCGCGTAGGCCGATTTGAGCTGGCCTAGAATCTGCGGCTCGCCGATCACCATGGAATCCAGACTCGCGGCTACGCGAAATAAGTGAAGAATCGCGTCGCCGTCCTCATAGTGGTAAAGATACGGAGTGACCCAATCGCGCTCTACCTGGCGCGTGTCGGCCAGGAATTCGTCTACTGCGACGCCTGATCCGGCTCCATCTTCACAAGTCAAGGCCACCTCCACGCGATTGCATGTGGACAGAATCATCCCTTCGCAAAAACCCGGCCGGCGTTTCAACTCCAGTAACGCTTCGGTGAGAGATTGATCGTCGAAAGCCAAGCGCTCGCGCACCTCGACGGGAGCGCTCTTGTGGTTCACGCCGGTGATCGAGAACTTCATTTGGCCAGCATCGATCTCAAGCCCACGTGAGCGGCCCACGTCAAAGCCGAGCAACACAGCACGGCGACCGCCATCAGCGCGGCCTTGCGCCCCCTCCAGCCGGCAGTGGCGCGGAGGAACACCATCATGAGATAAAAACCCCAGGTAATGAATGCCAGCGCGATGCGCGGGTCGCGGATCCACGCGGTTCCCGATTCGATGAACGCCCACGCGCTGCCCGCCACCACGCCAAGTGTAATGAAGACGAAACCGAATCCCATGGAGCTGGTGATCAGATTATCCAGCGTCCCGAGCGGCGGCAGGCGCTTGAAGACTTGGATCGATTTCTTGCTCTTGAGCTGCCGTTCCTGGATCAGGTAAAAGACCGATGCGACGGCTGTGAGCGCGAGCGCGGCGTAGCCCAGCAGAACCATCATCACATGCAGCAGCAGCCAGGCGTTGCGCACGTTGGTGCTCGGCCAGGAAAGGATCGGCGTCTCCATCGCGCCGACCTGCGCCATCACGAAGACCAGCGGAAAAATGCAGACACTCAGGCTCGCGAAATCGTAGCGCCAATAGACAAATAAGAATAAGACCGCGATCAGAAACGCGCAAACCGTGGCGCACTCGAAGAAATTATCCACCGGCAGGTGCCCGATCGCCATGGCCAATTCGACGATCGCCACGAAGTGCAGCACCGTGGCGACCAGGAACGCAAACAGTGCGTACTTCAGGAATCCGGACTTGCGGCGCAGCAAGACTGCCATGACATGCAGCAGCCCGACGCCATACAGCGCAGTGGCCACACGCAGCCAAAAAACGCCCATTTCGTACATCTTTAACTTCAGTATAGCGGGAAGGGGTTGCGAGGCCGAATCCAGAGGGCGGTGATGCGAAGCGGGTGGGATGACGCGTTTGGTGCCACGGGCATTGCTAGTCGGCAAACCGTAGATTGTGCTTCAGGCAGTCCGGCTCTGCTCGCCTATGATGCTGACAATCCGGCATTTACTCTTGTGGATCATCCGGCAATCGTCAATTCTCTTGCTTATGTCGTTCCAGTCCCGCGTGAATCAGTTCTACGTCCTCTGTGGCGAACTGCAGCGGTCGAAACTCCATTTCATAGAAGTCGTGAATGCTCCAGTGCTCTTTCATGACTCCTTCGGCGGAGTGTCGGTTGATGCCTTGTAGCACATGGGTGATCTCATGCGCCATCACGTGACCGAGATAAGGTCCCGCCAGTTCGCGTGACGAAACATGGAGCACTCGGTCGCTGAACACATGGATGCGAGTCCCCCCGATTCCATACGGCATGGCATAAGCCAGGGCGCCCGGCTGAAATGTCACAGGCATTCCGTAATCGAATTGCATCTCGATGGTTACTACGGCTTCGCCCCCGGCTGTGCGTCCCAGCGTTCGCCACTCAACCGGGACACCAATACTGGCAAAAATGTTGGTGACCACCAATTGAGCCCGGCCCAGAACGGCAACGGGAACTGCCATGCCGCTCTGCAGCAAGTGGATGGTCACGCCCGGGGCGTGGGGTTGCAGCTTCGCCGGCTGCGCGCCTGCAATCCCCATCCAGGCCCAGACCACTCCCGTCGCCAGCCTTAGAATCCTGTTACCGGGTCTTCCTGCATTGGTGATATTCAGCCCATGGAGTAGCCGGGGAACTCTGCTTCTCCGATCGCCTTTTCCGTATCTGCTCATGTCGCCTCCTCCACGCCGCGGTGTGGTGTGAGAGCAATTGTCGGGTCTGGCGGTCTCTACCTAAATGCAGCGGAGGCTAGTTGCGAGTCATTCCATAGGTCATTGTCCAGGACCCTGAACCACAAGGAGTTGGGGATCTGCGCCGGACTTGTTTCGGACTGATGTGCTAGCTAGACTTCCTGGGATTAGCGGCGTTCTCGGGCAGCGTGAGATGAAGGAAGAGCACCATGTAGTGCCGGGGGCCTTGGCAGGCTCGCCTCATCCTACGAATGCGGACAGCTCGCCTGTGCGTGTGAGCGAACCGCAGGGAGCGGCGACAGAAGGCATTCGGCCATTCTCAGTACTTCGGCCTCCGCTCCCAATAGTCCCGCGCTATAGCGGCGGCGGGTTTGTCGGAAACTCCACGTTTCATCCGGACACTGTGCGCCGCGATGCCGGGCGTTACCTGCAAGACATTTCCGGATGTATCCATCACGACCAGCTCCGCTACGGAGTCGTAAGACTTTTGGTCCTCGGCGAGGGTCAAGTAGATTCGTGCTTTGACGATCCCGTTGAACACCCCCTTGTCGTCGTGGGTGAAGAACATAACCGTCAAGACGAACTTCCTGTCACCAGTGCGCAACCAGACTCCCTTGTGCGTGGTATGCGACGGATTGACGTTGGCGCCGGAGTACGAGCCGTCAGAAGAGTTCGAATGTCCATTCTGTTGGTAGCCGAAAGTGCTCGACCGGACTCATCGAGTTATTAGCGTTCCCGGGTATGGCTTCACAATCGGCCGCAGGCTGTCAGCCTGGCTCCCAGCACGCACACAAAACCGTGCGCACCGGGGTTCCCCAAATCTGACGGAACCCCTCGGACGCCAGAACGCTCCCGGTGTTCAATTCTCATTGAACCGGGATTCTTACCTCGGTACCGGCAATCCAGGCAGCCCTGAGTTGAATCACCGCCATTCCAGGCGAGGTATCGTCAGGAATGCGGAAGTTGACCTGGAAGCTGTCCACAGTGTTCGGATAACCTCCGGCGTAGAGAACATCGCGAGCTTTAGCGTTTACCAGAACGTCAATGGGGGAACTGGCCAGTTGTGCGGGGCTGTCAGTGAAGACTTGGCCGGGGTCGACACCCGGGCTCGTGGGGCCCAGACCGGAAGCGAAGAGAGTCAAAACTTCGCCAGCGTGTGCTGGCTTGGCCGCCGTAACGAGCGACAAGTCGCCTGAGTGGACGATCACCGGCCCAGTCGCGTTAAGCACAACTTCGGGTGTCCGCATGGGGATTAACTGGACCACGATCTTCCAGAGCCCCGCAGGAAAAGTACGCCGGTTGATGGGGTTCTCGAACGTTGAAGTGGCGCGATGGGTGTTCATGATAGTGGCCGCCTGGCCGCGAGCGCCCAGAAAGGCACCGTGCCTCCGACCACGGCGAAGTTCCCGGTCCTTCCCGATTTTGGCGCGCTCACAGCGGCCGGGCCGCCAGTAACTCCACTCAGGAGTATGGCGCCTATTGCTGTTCCATCCGCTTGCTGGATTTCAAGTACGATATCCGTGGCCTGAAAGCGATTGACGTCGGCAATGGCTTGGCTACCGGAGGGGTTGGAGCTAAGGCCCACCCAAAAGATCCTGGCCACTGTCGTTCCTTTGGATCTCCTGCCATTTATCGTCACAATATCCGCGACAAAGGTACCTGGGTGGCCGGAGTAGTGTTCTGGGCCTCCATGGTGGTTGAGGTTCCGTTCTTCGGCGGATTTGCGAAGCTCTCCTGGTATTGGACTACGTTTTCCATTTCGACGGTCAGAATCGTTGCGGGTGGCGTTTGGGCCAAGGCGATGGAGCAGAGCGCCGTCATTAAGGCTAAAGAGGTTCGAGTTACGAGTCTTAGGGTCATCGTGTCTCCTTATTCGGTGGCCACAGTGCTGGGCCATCCGAGCCAAGCTTAGGGCCTGGCGGTCTCTACCTAAATGCAGCGGAGGTTAGTTGTGAAACATTCCTGGGTCATTGTCCAGGCTCCTGAACGGCAAGGAGTTATGCCTCGTGCGCACCGGCGACGGTCACGTGACGTTGCGTATGCCGTCGAATTTCTCGGCTGATCTTGATGTAGACACGGGCGATGGACACATTCAGTCGGATCTTCCCGTGACAGTCTGGGGAGCTCATCGCGATCACGAGCTGCGAGGAAAGCTAAATGCGGGAGGGCCGCTGTTCACGGTGCAACGAATGACGGGTCGATTCGGCTGGAACGGCTGTAAAAGGCAGGAATTCAAAACACAGGCTGAAGCCTGTACTATACTACTAAATCTTTGTTTCTTTGCGCGCCGCGACGAGTTTTCTGTTGCCTGCCATCGTGGTAGCGCTCCCTTCCGGTCGCGGCTCGGTTTGCGGCGAAGCCGCACTGTGCCACCTTGCTATAAAATAAGAACCGCGTGTCCAACTACGTTCTTGCCTCGCTGCTGGCTTTACTTCCGATGATGGCTGGAGAACTCAAAGTGGATCACGCCACGGTGGCGGGCAAGGACCTGCGCGCGATGCAGCGTGCGTTGACTTCTGCCGGCATCCCTACCGAATACGGCGGCCCGCATTCCAACCACGCTACGGAGATGGCGCTCGCCAGTTTCCCGGATGGCTCCTATCTGGAGTTGATTGCAATTCAGCCCCAGGCCGATCCGAAGGCGGTCGCCGCGCATCCCTGGAGCAAACTCCTGGAGGGCAATGCCGGACCGTGCGCCTGGGCGGTGCGTCCCGCGGACATGGCCGCCGAAGTGAAGCGATTGCACGCTGCGCAGCCGATCCGCAACGGGCGCAGCCGGCCCGACGGCGTCAAGCTCGAATGGGAGACCGCGCAGGTTGGCTCGGGCAACGGCACGTTCTTTCCATTCCTGATTCACGATTTCACGCCGCGCGATCTCCGGGCGTATCCCAGCGGCAAGCCGCTTGTGACCAATCTCACTGGCGTCACGAAAGTGTTTCTTGCCGTGAAGGATCTAGATGCCGCCATCGCGCAATTTCAGCATGCCTACTCGCTTCCCGCGCCGCGACGGCAAGACGACGTGAGTTTCGGCGCAAAGCTGGCCGCGTTCGCAGGCACGCCGGTGGTTTTGGCGACGCCGCTGAATGCGCAGTCGTGGCTGGCAAAACGGATTGAGGAAATCGGCGAAGCGCCTTGTGCGTTCGTGCTCGGCCGCGCCAAACCTGCCAAAAAGATCATCTGGCTTGATTCCGCCAGCCTGGGCTGGCACCTGGGTTTGGAGTAGCATGAAATCCCTTTGTTTGCTTCTCGCACTGGCTCCCTTTGCAACCGCACAACTTCCGATCGATCCCGATCTCGCCGCTGAAATCGCCAAGATCAAGGCCATCGACAATCACGCGCATCCGGTCCGGCCGGTATTTGCCAACGACAAAGACACGGATTACGACGCGCTTCCGGTGGAGGTGATGGATCCTTACACGGAACCTGTTCGAACGCGCGAAGGCAGTCCTCTCGTGATCGAAGCCTGGCGGCAGCTCTTCGGCTATCGGTACGACGATCGCGCGGCGGATCACGTCAAAGAATTACAAATGCACAAGAAGCAACTATTGCAGGAGAAGCGCGACGATTATGCCAACTGGGTGCTGGACCAGCTCGGGATTGAGACGATGTTCGCCAATCGCGTGGCGATGGGTCACGGCCTCGCGCCGCCGCGCTTCCTGTGGGTGCCGTTTGAAGACGCGCTGATGTATCCGCTCAACAACAGCAGCCTGGCGGCGAAGAACTCGGATTACAAAACGTTTTATGCCGACGAAGAGCGTTTGCTCAAGCGCTATCTGAAGGAGTGCGGTCTCGCCGAGCCGCCGGTGATGCTGGATCAATATCTCGCGAATGTAGTGACGCCTACCTTGGAGCGGCACAAGCGCGGCGGCGCCATCGCGGTGAAGTTCGAAGCGGCTTACTTGCGCTCGCTCGATTTCGAAAACCCGACTAAGGCCGAAGCGACACGGATCTATTTCGGCTCGCGGAACGTGCCGGTTCCGGATGCGTCTTACAAGAAGCTCCAGGATTACGTCTTTCGCTACATCGCCGCCGAGTGCGGACGGCTGGGGCTTGCGGTGCATCTGCACGCGGCGGCGGGCGCGGGCGGGTATTTCCATGTGGGTGGAGCGAATCCGATGCTGCTCGAATCGGTCCTGAACGATCCCAAGCTGCGCAAGACCAATTTCGTGATGGTGCACGGCGGCTGGCCGTTCACGCGCGAAGTAGCGGCGCTCCTCTCGAAGCCGAACGCTTACGCCGATTTCTCCGAGCAAACCTTCATGAATTATCCGCGGGCGGTGGCGCAGGCGATTCGCGAATGGCTGGAGTGGGCGCCGGAGAAGGTCCTGTTCGCCACGGACGCATATCCGTTTTCGGAGGAAATGTCCTGGGAAGAAGCCGCCTGGGTGGGGACGACAACGGGCCGTGAGGCGCTGGGGTTGGCGCTGACGGAGATGATGCACGACGGCGAAATCACGCGGGACCGCGCGGTGGAGCTGGCCCGCATGGTGCTGCGAGACAATGCTCGAAAACTATACAAGCTCAAATAAGGGCACCGCATGAGCATCTCCGTCGAAGAGTATCTGACTTCCATCTATAAGCCAGATTGTGACTACGTGGACGGGGAGGTCCTGGAACGCAATATGGGCGAAATGGATCATGGGCGCGTACAAATGGCTGTCGGAGCATATTTTTTCGCGCGGCGGAAGGAGTGGAACATCACCGTCGTGCCGGAAGTGCGGGTCCAAGTAAAGCCCAAACGTTTCCGTATTCCGGACCTATGCGTCCTTCTAGGCGACACGGATGAGCAGATCCTCACGAAACCCCCGTTCCTCTGTATCGAGATCCTCTCGCCGGAAGACCGCTGGGTCCGTGTCATGGAGCGCATCAATGACTTTCTTGCCATGGGCGTTCGGTACGTCTGGGTCATCGATGCGCAGACAAGACAGGCCTATGTTGCCACTCCAGCGGAGGGCTTGCGCGAAGTGAAGGACGGCATTCTCCGAACCGAGAACCCGGCGTTTCACGTGCCTCTGAGCGAGTTTCTAGCGTAAGCAGGTCCCACCTCCCACCTCCCACCTCCTGTCTTACCCCACGACATTCTATACTTGAATTGTTGTGACTCCATGGCCCCAACTGCCGGGGTCGGCGGGCTCGCAGGCTAAGCGAGCGCGCACGGTCCTGGAAGCTGCGCTCAAGCGCAAGCCCAGCGAACGTGTGGCCTTTATCGACGGTGCATGCGTTGGCGACGAATCGCTGCGCGACGAAGTGCTCGACTTGCTGGACGATGCAGAAATCCAGCGAAGCCCAGCGGTCGGGCCCGCGCTCCAGCTTCCGCAGGACCGCGCGGGCATGATTGTCGCGGCTGCGATCGAGCGCCGCCGCAATGAACGCATGGCCTTCATCGAGGGCGCCTGCGCCGGCGACGAAGCGCTGCGCGTGCGCGCATTGGCGTTGCTCGCTTCCGTCGATAACGCCGCGGCAGTCGCGGCGCCGATTATCAAGCCGGTTCCGCCAACGCCGGTCGTCGATGCACCGGCGTCGGCAGTTGCTCCTCCAACGCCTGACGAAGATGCGACGCGCATCGCTCCTCCTTCCCCCGCGCCCCAGCAAGCTGCCCCGGCCGAAGCGGCGGCCTGTGCGTGGAGTCCGGGCGACGTCGGCGAGGGACGCCGCGTTGGTCCTTACCAGCTCCTTCACCGGCTCGGGAAAGGCGGCATGGGAAGCGTGTGGGCGGCTTCGCGCGCCGATCAGGAATACAAGAAGATCGTCGCCATCAAGTTGGTCAGTGCCGGCCAAGGCAACGAAGAGATGTTGCGCCGATTTCGCAACGAGCGCCAGGTGCTGGCCGGACTGGATCACCCTTACATCGCGCGGCTCCTGGACGGCGCCAGCACCGAAGACGGGCTTCCGTATCTGGTGATGGAGTACGTCGAGGGGCTTCCGATCGACCGCTATTGCGAGTCCCACCACCTCTCGCTCAACGACCGCCTGAAACTCTTTCAGAAGGTCTGTTCCGCCGTTCAGTACGCGCATCAGAACCTGATCGTGCATCGCGACATCAAGCCGGGGAACGTTCTGGTTGGCACCAACGGCGAGCCGAAATTGCTGGACTTCGGCATAGCACGCCTGATGACGGCCGAGTTTTCGACCGAAGAGATCGCGCTCAACCGGGGCGAAGCGCAACCCATGACCCTGCGCTACGCGAGCCCGGAACAGATTCGCGGCGAACCCATCACCACTGAAAGCGACATTTATTCTCTGGGCGTGCTGTTGTACGAACTCGTGGTCGGCGAACACCCCTTCCAGGATGCGCTGACCGGGCGCATGGAAATCGAAAATGCGATTCTCACGCGGCAGCCGGAAAAACCGAGCGTGGTGGTGAAGCGCCGGGCGGATGCGAAGCCGGAAGACAAGAGGCTGCGGCGGGAATCTACGAAGGTCTCGCGCGATTTGCGCGGAGAGATCGATCCGATTCTCATGCTGGCTCTCGCTAAGCAGCCGCGCGGCCGCTTTCCGTCCGCCGAGAGCTTCTCGCTGGACATCACGCGCTACCTGAACGGCTTCCCAGTTAGCCCTCGCCGGGACGACGTGGCGTACCGCGCGCGGAGATTTGTTCGCAGGCACGCGCTGAGCGTAATAGCCGCTGTGCTGGTGGCCATCGCCTTGATCGCGAGTACCGTGATCACGTGGCAAGAGGCCAAGACGGCCCAAGCCGCACGCGCCAACGCACAAAACCGGTTTGACGACGTGCGTAATCTGGCTGATTTTGTGCTCTTCAAGTTCGACGATGCAATCCGCTCCGGCACCACGGAGGCGCGGAGGCTGCTCGTAACCGAGGCGCTCAACTATCTCGACCGGCTTGCGAAAAGCGCCAGCGGCGACGTGTCGATCTAGCGTGACTTAATCAAAGGCTATCTGAAAGTGGGTGATTTGCAAGGGAACCCGAATTACTCGAATGTAGGCGGCTCCGCGGCCGCCAAGGAAAGCTACAGCAAGGCGCTGCAACAGGCCGAAGCTCTGAGAGCCAAGAATCCCAAGGACATCCAGACGCGACTGGATATTGCACGGGTGAACATGAGGGTGGGCGATCTTTCCGAGTACACCGATCAAGCTGAGGCCCTCAAGAGTTACCGTCAGGCACAGGTGAGCCTCAAATCACTTGTATCGCCGGATCCGGCAGTCAAGAAGAGCCTGATGACCGTGTTTGAGAGAATCGGCACCGTGCAGCTTCAACTCGGTGATACCAGCTCAGCGCTTAACAGCTTCCAGCGTGATCTGCAGATCGCACAGGAACTATTTGACGCCGATCGCAACGATCCGCGAGCACATCGGCGCGTCGCGATGGCATACGACAAGCTCGGCGAAACGTTGGCAAATACCGGAGCGGTTCCAGAGGGTCTTGAGAAGCTGAACGCCGCGAGGTCGATCTACGCGAAATTGGCTGCGTCTAGCCCCCAGAGCCCAGCCCGAGCGGATGTAGCCACCGAGGACATGGTGATCGGAGAGGTTCACTACAAGACCGGCAAAATGGGAGATGCCGCTGAAAGCTATGGCAGCGCCCTCAAAGCCTTTGAAAACCTGGTGGCCGAAGACCCGAAGAACACCCAATACAAGCGCGGTCTGTATGACACCCGAATACGACTGGCAAACGTGCTTTACAAGCTTGGAAAGCGGCAGCAGGCTCGCTATTTCACCGAGGATGCCCTGGCGCTGCTGAAACCAATGGTCGACGCGCCGGGCGATGAGATTGAGATCTTTTATTATTGCGATTTTCTGCTCACAACGCCGTTCCGCGATTTACAAGCGCCCGCTCTGGCCCGCGACTACGCCGAACAGTTGGTATCCACCGGCGGTAAGAATCCGGATAAGTTGGACCTGCTGGCCCGAGCATACGATGCTAGCGGAGATAGGACGCGAGCCGTGCAGACTGAAAAAGAGGCGCTGGCGCTGTTGCCGCCGAACAGCACTTCCAATTCAAGAACGGATTTCGAGAAGAACTTGGCGAAGTTTCTTGCGCGAGCGGAACGCCAGCAGCCCAAGTAGTCCCGAGGCCGTGAGCAGGATGGCTGCTGGCTCGGGTGTTGTAAGCAAGGTTATATTGTCAAAACCGGCGGAGGTGGCAGGCCCGCCGCTGCCGTCGAGAGTGAGAGTGTTCTGCAGACCAAGCGCATTGAGGTTCATCCCGAACAGCGTCTGAGCCATTGGATTCATCGTAGTCGCAGTGTTCGTCCCCAATCCCTGTCCCCCAGGACACGGAAAGGTGACCATGCACATATCCGTCTGCAGTGTCACCAGACCCATTGGATCAAGATCGTCCTGTTGCCCGCGGATGATGGGCGGCGCATCGATAAAGTAGCTGAAGCGGTACGTAAACATCTGCTGCGGGCTGGCGGTGAAATTCCCCTGGAGCAACAATTCGACAAAGTTCGTGCTGACAATCGGGGTCACGAAGATCATGTGGGGATCCAGGCCGCCCGCGGACTCCGAGAAGAAGAAAGACTTAACGTTGAACGGGCCTAGCGAGCAGGTAAAGTTAGGCGTGAGATAGGGATCGGCTAGTGGTCCGGGCTGGCACGACCCCGCGAATGCGACCCGTGCCGCCACATAAAATCGCCAACCCGATGAAAACCTTCCTCCGAATGCCCATGTGAGAACTTTACGCCTTAGCTGGGCCGAAGTCAAGCCAATCCGGTAGAATAAGAGGAGCGCCGGGAACTATCCTTAGGCCCTTTATTTCCGAACAGATACAAGGGAAAAATACATTGAAAATCGGCTTCGTAAGTCTCGGCTGTCCCAAGAACCTGGTGGACACGGAGGTCATGCTGGGGCAACTGGTCCAGCGTGGCCACCAGATCACTCACGACCCGCAAGATGCGGATGTCCTGGTGGTGAACACGTGCAGCTTCATCGATCCGGCCAAGCAGGAATCGGTGGACACCATCCTGGAGATGGCCGAATACAAGAAAACAGGCCGCGCCCGCAGGCTCATCGTCGCCGGGTGTTTGGTGGAGCGCTATCGCGACGATATCCGCAAGGATATTCCGGAAGTCGACGCGTTGATCGGCACCAATGAGCTTCAGAACATCGCCGCGCTATGTGAGGGCGTGGAGCCGGTTTCGAATCCTTTCGAGCCGTATCTCTATCACGATCTGACGCCGCGCGTGATTTCCACCGCGCGCCACTACGCTTACATCAAGATCGCCGAGGGCTGCGATCATCCCTGCTCGTTCTGCGTGATTCCGCAATTTCGCGGCGAGTTTCGCAGCCGCCGGTTCGAGTCGGTTGTGGTGGAGGCGACGCGCATGTTCGCGCAAGGAGTCCGCGAGATCAATCTCATCGGCCAGGACACCACCTCCTATGGCGCGGACCTGGGGATCAAGGACGGCTTGACGCAGCTCATGGCCCGGCTGGCGCGGATCGAGACACCGCATGAGAAGTGGATTCGGTTCCTGTATTGTTATCCGAACCGCATCACGCAGATGCTGCTCGATACAATCGCTGAACACGCGGCTCTGGTGAAGTACATCGACATGCCGCTGCAGCACGCCAGCGCGCCGGTGCTGAAGCGCATGAAGCGCGGCTCGCACGGCGATTTCTTTCTGAGATTGCTCGACCGGATTCGGGCCTCGATTCCCGGCGTGGCCATCCGCACCAGCATGATCGTCGGATTCCCGGGTGAAACGGAATCCGATTTCGAGATCCTCTGCGACTTCGTAAAAGCCGCCCAGTTCGACCGCTTGGGTGTCTTCTCTTATTCCGACGAAGAAACCAGCGCGAGTTTTCACCTGGACGGTAAGGTGGACGGGCGCAGCATTCACAACCGCAAGCGGAAACTGATGGCGCTGCAACGGCGCGTGTCGCGGGCCCGGAACCGCGGGATGATCGGCGAAGAAGTCGACGTGCTGGTGGAAGGGCCGTCGGAAGAGACCGACCTGTTGTGGCAGGCGCGCATGTCCACGCAAGCGCCCGAGATCGACGGCATCTGTTACATCAACGATTTTGGCGGACCGCCGCCGCGCCCCGGCGAGATCCGCCGCATGCGAATCACCGAGGCGCACGATTACGATTTGATCGGCGGGTTGGTGGACATGCCGGTAGCCACGCTGGAACTGCCGCCTTTTCCGATCTTGAAGTGCCCCATCTGCAAGAAGGAAGCCGATCCTGATGGCGAGTACTACCCGTTCTGCAGCGAGCGCTGCAAGATCATCGACCTAGGCAACTGGGCCAGCGAGAAATACGTAATTTCGACACCGGCCGAGCCGCAACCCGATGATGAAGCACCGGGCGAGTAAGATGTGGCGCATGAATATTGCTCGTGCGATCGCCACTTGGTTCGGCTGCGGCTATATCTCCATTGCCCCGGGAACTGCGGGATCGATCGCTGCCCTCGCGATCGCGATTGGGCTGCACGGATACTTCGGTTGTGGCCGCGGCACGTTCCTGCTGCTTGCCGCTGTTTTTCTGCTGCCGGGCATCTGGGCGGCGGGTGTCGTTGCAAAACAAGTAGGTAACACCGATCCTCAGATTGTAGTCGTCGACGAAGCGATCGGCCAATGGATCACGCTTGCCGGCGCATCCACGCTCGACTGGAAGAATTTTCTCGCCGCGTTTCTGCTCTTTCGCCTGCTCGACATCTGGAAACCGCCGCCCGTCCGCCAGCTCGAGAAATTGCCCGGCGGCATCGGCATCGTGGCCGACGACGTCATGGCGGGAATCTACGGCGCGCTTGCTATATTCTTATTAGACCGGTTGCGGTTTTCCTAATATGGCTTCCAAGAAGGACTCCAATGGCCGTCCCCAGATTTCCAAAGTCACTCCCGACGCGGCCATCCCCGGCGGGGAGTTTCAAATCCACGGCGCGGGCCTGGCGCGATCCGAGCGGCCCAGGGTCACCATCGGCGACGTGGACGCTCCGGTTGTCATAGGGTCGGACTCCTACGTAATCGTGCGCGTGCCGGAAGGCGCATCGGCGGGCGAGCTGGTCGTCGAAGCCGGCAATCAATCCAGCCGCGCCTGGACCTGCGACGTCGGCGTGCAGATTGCGGAAGGTCTGTATCCGGTTGGCAATCCCGCCGTCGATTCCTTCGGCAACATTTACGTCACCTTCAGCGGATCGCGCGGCCAGAAGACGCCGGTCTCGGTTTACAAAATCGACCTGAACTACACGCCGAAGCCTTTCGCGACGGACGTGATGAACGCCACGGGTCTCGCTTTCGATAAAGAGGGCACGCTGTACATTTCCAGCCGCTACGACGGCACGGTGTACCAGGTGACTTCCATGGGAACCTTCTCGACCTACGTCGAAGGCATGGGGGTGGCTACCGGAATCGCTTTCGATGCCGAAGAGAATTTGTACGTCGGCGACCGGAGCGGGACGGTTTTCAAGATCAGCCGCGCGCGGCAAATCTACGTCTTCGCCACGCTCGAGTCCTCCATCGCCGCCTATCATCTGGCCTTTGGAAACGACGGATATTTGTACGTGACGGGTCCCACGACTTCCAGCTTCGATTCAGTGCATCGGATTTCACCGGCCGGCGAAGTGGAGCTGTACTATCGCGGTCTGGGCCGTCCGCAAGGCGTGGCCTTTGACGCCGAGGGGCGGCTTTACGTGGCTGCCTCCCTGGGGGGCCGGCGCGGCGTGGTGCGATTCGATGAAAGCCGTCGCCCTGAATTATTTCTTTCGGGTCCCGGCATCGTCGGATTGGCGTTTACGCAGTCGCGGGCGTTGCTTCTTACCACGAACAACGCGCTCTACCGCGTCGACGTTGGGATCGCTGGAAAACAACTGCTGTAATGCCAGACGCGGAAATCATCGCGATCGGCTCCGAGCTGCTGACGCCCCAAAAGGTCGACACCAATTCCCTTTACCTAACCGATCAACTCAACGCGCTGGGCGTGGAGGTGGTTCGCAAAACAGTCGTCGGCGATGAGCGCGACCGGCTGATGGACACCATTCTGGGCGCGATCGCCCGCTCTCAGATCATCGTGCTGACCGGCGGCTTGGGCCCAACTGAAGACGACCTCACGCGCGATGCCGTGGCCTCCGCGCTCGGCCGCGCCCTGGTGTTCAACCAGGAGATCTGCGACCGGATTGAAGAACGATTCCGCCGCTTCGGCCGCAAGATGGTGGACATCAACAAGCGCCAGGCGTACATCATCGATGGCGCCGAGATTCTGACGAACGAACGCGGCACCGCGCCCGGCCAGTGGATCCAGGACAACGGCGTGGTGTTGATGCTGCTGCCTGGACCGCCCAGCGAATTGAAAACGATGTATCAGAACGAGTGTCTGCCGCGGCTCACCAAATCATTACCCGCGCAAGCTCTGCGCATGCGGCACTTCCGGGTTGTGGGCATGCCCGAATCGGATTTAGACCAGTTGATTGCGCCAGTCTACAAGCGCTACACGAATCCAGTGACGACGATTCTCGCCATCTCCGGCGAGATCCACATTCATTTGCGAGCGCGCTGCGCGTCCGAACAGGAAGCAGAAGCGCTACTCGACGAGGTCGCCGGCCAGATCGTGCCGCTGCTTGGCGATCGGCTTTATTCGCGCAACGGCGACCCGCTCGAAAAGGTGGTGGGCGACCTGCTGCGCGCAAAACAGGCGACCTTGAGCGTGGCCGAGAGCGCGACCGGCGGTTTGCTTGGCGGCCGCATCACGGCCGTTCCGTCGAGTTCCGACTATTTTCTCGGTGGCTTCCTGGTCTATTCGAACGAGATGAAAACCGCGCTTCTAGGAGTGCCCCCGGAGATGATCGCCGAGCACGCGGCCGTGAGCGAGCCTGTAGCCAAGGCCATGGCCCAAGGCGCGAAAGACCGCACCGGCTCCAGCTACGCTTTGTCCGTCACCGGCTATGCCGGGCCGGACGGCGATCAGGTAGGGCTGGTTTTCATTGGATTGGCGACGCCTGACGGCAGCGAATCGCGCAGCGTCCGGTTTCCGGGCGACCGCGAGCGCATACGGGCCTTTTCCACCAATACCGCGCTTGATTTGCTGCGGCGAGAGTTGTTAGCCACGGATAAACACGGATAGGCCCGGCCCGGCTCCGCCCACCCCCACTCCGGCGTGCACGTCGGCACTCGTGGTATCGTTAAAAACAGAACGTCGGAGGAATGTTCAAGTCAGATAACATTCTCGTGGTAATCAACAAACTCATCATCGGTGTTTATCTGTGTTCATCCGTTGCGTATTGTGACATCCTGATACGCGACGTCACCGTGATCGATGTCGTCAAAGGCACAACCACGCCGAAACGTTCCATCCTGATTCACGGCGACAGAATCGTAACGCTCGGGGGCGAGATCGCCGCGGCCAGGCACGCCGAGATTGTGAACGGCGCCGGCAAATTCGTCCTGCCCGGATTTTGGGACATGCACGTTCACTTGACGCGCCGGGATGAACTGCCGCTCTATCCAGCATATGGCGTTACCGGCGTTCGCGACATGGGCAGCGATTACGAGCGCGTCAAGGCATGGCGCACCGATGTCGAGAAGTCTCAGTTTGTCGGGCCGCACATCGAAACTTGCGGACCGCTGGTGGACGGATTCCCTTCCAGCGATCCCAACCTTCCGGTGAAGATGATTCGCAGTCCGGCCGAGGCACGAGCGCTATTTGACCGCCTGGACGGCCAGCAAGTGGATTTCATCGGCGTGAGTTCCCGGCTGCCGCGCGAGGCCTATTTCGCGCTCATCGAGCGCGCCCGGAAGTATTATTCGCTGGTCGCCGGCGACGTTCCCGCCACGGTCAGCGTAATGGAAGCGATCGACGCACGCCAGAAGAGCATCGAACATATGTCCGGCATCCTGCTGGCTTGCTCCACCGAAGAACGCAGGCTCCGCGAGCCTCTCACGCTCGCGCTGGAACGCGGCGACTTGGATGGATTCCGGCAGGCGGAAAGCATTGCATTCGACACCTTCAGTCCGCAGAAGGCCGACGTCCTGTTCGAGCGAATGGCGCGATTCGAAACCCGCTCTGTTCCAATTTTGGTGAAGCTGCGCGTATCGCCGTACGAGAAAGGGCTGTACGAAAAGCTGACCCAAGTATTGATGCGCATGCAGCGCAACGGAGTCGCGATCATGGCGGGCACGGATAGCGGCGAACCAGGAACGCATCCCGGCGAGGAACTGCACCAGGAACTGGAATTGCTGGTGGCGGCTGGTTTGACGCCTGCTCAGGCCCTGCGCAGCGCCACCGTGGAGCCGGCCAAATACATCGGCGCAGACGAAAAGTTGGGCGCTGTGGCGCAGGGCCGCGTCGCCGATCTGGTCCTGCTGGACGCCAATCCTCTGGTGGATATCCGCAACACGCGCAAAATCGACGGGGTGGTGATCGGCGGAAAATACTTTTCGAAGATCAGGCTGAACGCGCTTCGAGGCCAACGGGTGGCGCAAAAGTAACTATAGCGTCACGTACCAGCCGTCAACAGCTTACCCGCGCAACCCATCGGCGCGCCCAGCCATCCAATTAAGTAGGAAAAGGAGGCAATCATGTTAAAGAGAATTAAGAAAATAGGATTGCCGGTCGCGTTCGGCGCATTGGTTTCATTGCTGGCGCCCGCGGTAACTTTCGCAAGGGATAGGGATCGTGATGACGAACGACGGGAGTTCCGGGAACACGAGCGCCATGAGTTCCGCGAGCATCAACGGCCGCGGTTCCGGGTTTACGTGGGTCCATCGTACTCGTACGGCCCGAGTTTCTCGAACGGCTACTACGATCGCTGGGGCTATTGGCACCCGTACCCGAGCGGCTACTACGATCGGTGGGGCTATTGGCATCCCTACGGATACTAAGTAGCGATCGACGAGTTTGAGGTAGGCAGCACCCAGTGCTGCTAAGACGCCGGGGAACATGATTGGCTGCACAAATCAGTGCAGTCCACATGAACCCCGGCGTTTGATTTTGCATCCTGCGAAAATAGAAGCGGCGATGCCCTTCCAGGTCTTCCAAGCCGAATCGAAAAGCATCCTCAGCACGACCACGGGATTCATCGCCGAAGCTGGATTCACGCATTCCTTGACTCCCGCGCGGAACTGCACGTTCGGATGTTCGTATTGCTACGTGCCCACAATGCGGATCTATGGCGGCCTCAAACCCGAGGACTGGAAGAGCTGGGGGCAATTCACAACCTTCAAGTCAAACGCGCCCGAATTGCTGCGCAGGCAGTTGCGTGGCGAGCAGTTGATCTATTGCTCGCCGCTGGTGGATCCATATCAGCCCGTGGAAGAGACGGAAGGGCTGATGCCGCGTATTCTCGACGAGCTCATCGTGAATCCGCCCAGCGTGTTCGTCGTCCAGACGCGGGGCACGCTGATCGTGCGCGATCTCGCGAGATTGATGGAGCTTTCCCGGCGTACTTCGTTGCGCGTGAGCTTTTCCGTCACCACAAATCGGGAGGACATCCGCAGAATCTATGAGCCGCATTGCGCGCCGATCGATGAGCGCATCGAGGCCATCCGCCGATTGCGCGAAGCCGGGATCGATACGTTCGTTACGCTTGCCCCGCTGCTGCCGTGCGATCCGGAATTATTGGCGAAAGCTGCGCTCGACGCCAGCGAGCGAGATATCATCGGTGATCCGCTGCACGTCCGAGCCGTGAAGCCACGCGGCGCAACCACGCGCGCAGCCGCCTACGCCATCAGTGAGCGGCATGATTTCTCCGCCTGGCTTGATCCGGCTTTTCAAGCCGACGTCGCTCGACGCATCGGCCGCGTAGTTAGACAGGCAGGCCGCCGATTCGCAACCGGTCCGGAGGGTTTTCGATGGCTGACGCAATAGTGGGGAATGCGTCTCTCGGCCGGCTCGGCATTGAGCCTGAGAATTCGGGCGCGTGCGGGCGCGATTGGATTGCGTCTCCCGGCGGAACTTCGCTTGCTTGCATCAATCCGGCCGACGGTCAAGAGCTGGCTCGGGTTCGCCTGGCCTCCGCGCAGGATTACGAGGCCGTCATCTCGCAAGCCGTCGAAGTGTTCGAACGCTGGCGCATGGTCCCGGCGCCCCAGCGCGGCCAGATCGTGCGCGAAATCGGCGACGAGTTGCGGCGCTACAAAGGCGACCTCGGCGCGCTGGTGACTTTGGAGATGGGCAAGATCCTCGCGGAAGCCACGGGCGAGGTCCAGGAAATGATCGACGTGGCGGATTTCGCTGTCGGTCTGTCGCGGCAGCTCTATGGACTGACGATGCCCAGTGAGCGTCCACGGCACCGCATGTACGAGCAGTGGCACCCGCTGGGCGTAGTAGGCGTGATCTCGGCTTTCAATTTTCCGGTTGCCGTGTGGTCCTGGAACGCGCTCATCGCGGCTGTCTGCGGCGATTGCGTGCTCTGGAAGCCGTCTATGAAAACGCCGCTCAGCGCGATCGCCGTACAGAAGATCTGCGACCGCGTGCTCGACCGTCACGGATGGCGCGGCGTGTTCAGCTTGGTGATTGGCGAGGATTCCACGATCGGACAGTGCCTGCTCGAAGACGCCCGGGTTCCGCTCATCAGTGCCACCGGCTCATGCCGCATGGGCCGCATTGTCGCTGAGACGGTGGGCCGCAGGCTGGGCCGCACCTTGCTCGAGCTGGGCGGGAACAACGGCGTCATCGTCATGAACGATGCGAATCCGGATCTCGCGCTGCGCGCCGTGCTCTTTGGCGCGGCCGGGACCGCGGGTCAGCGCTGCACCAGCATCCGGCGCCTGTTCTTGCAAAGCGGCATCGCCGGCGAAATGACCCGCAGGCTGAAATCCGCTTACGCGCAGATTCGCGTCGGAAACCCGTTGGAGGAAAGCACGCTCATGGGCCCGCTCATCGATCGCGGCGCGGTCGAGAACATGCGGAAAGCGCTGGAGCGCATCCGTGCTGAAGGCGGCGAGATTATTTTCGGCGGCGAAGAACTCGGCGGATGTTACGTGCGGCCGGCGCTGGTGAAAGCACATCCGCAAATGCCCATCCTGAAAGAAGAGGTCTTCGCTCCGATTCTGTATTTGATTGAATTCGACGCGCTCGAGCAAGCCGTCCAGTGGCACAACGATGTGCCTCAAGGCCTGTCCTCGGCGATGTTCACCACCAATATGATCTCGGCGGAGACTTTTCTGAGCGCGCGCGGCAGCGATTGCGGAATCGCCAACGTCAATATAGGCACTAGCGGCGCTGAGATTGGTGGAGCGTTCGGAGGGGAAAAGGACACCGGCGGCGGCCGCGAATCGGGCAGCGATGCGTGGAAAGCTTACATGCGGCGGCAGACGGTGACCATCAACTGGTCGGAGGAACTGCCGTTGGCGCAAGGCATCAAGTTCGAGATCTAGCGAGTACCGAAAAGTCTAAACGTTGCGAAAAGGTCGTTGTGCGCGCCTTCGGTCCCATCTTGCAAAAAAACAATGCAGGATTGCTGTATACGGGCCAGCACAGGAAATCAGGAACACAAGGAATCGTAACCAGGCGTGCGGCGCGGTCTGCGACCAAAACCAATCTGGAAGAGGAAACACAGAGGACACGAAGTACATGATGAGGCACCAAGGGAATGTCAACAAAAGCGAGACAACCAGGCTCACTTCCCGAAATTCGCCGGTCGGAGGCCCCTCTCCCGTGGAGCCGATGTACGATATGGCGACAAAAGCGAAGTACGTGAGCGGCACCCAGATGCGTAACCGAAACGGGGTCGAGGTAACGGGCATCGTCTCCTGCGTTGAGCCAAAAAGCAGCAGTTTTCAATCCCACGGGAGCGTGTTCACAATTGACGAACTATCCTTTGAAAAGGACAGACTATCACATCGCACCGAGATCTCACTAAACCCGGTTCAGGTTCACGCCCGAATCTGCTGCAAATGATGCTCCATGTGCTTGATGTAATCCGCAGCCAGTTCTTCGAGCGTCATCGTTGGATGCTCGCCGATAAAGCATGGCGTCTTGCGCTTCCCCTCCGGCACGCCCGCCAGCACGTGCGCGAGCATGCGATTGTAGCCCGCCCAAAACGCCGATAAATCGCTCCACGCCGCGTCCTGATAGCGCTGCACACGTACGCAGCCAGGCTGGTCGTAACTGGGCCAGCGCAGCTCATCCTGGAGGAGCGCTCGAACGAACCTCTGATGGTTGTTCGACGCAGAATCGATCAAGTGGCCGAGGATCTGCTTCCGCGACCAGCCACCCTGGATCGCGGGCTGCACGGTGTCCGCATCGCTAAAGCGAGCGAAATCGCGCTCCGTGCGCTCCACCAGCTCCGTCAAACGCTTGCTTAGTTCTTGCATGATTGTTTTATGATGCAGGCTAACCCGATCCGGTAACATGAATTTTGTGATTCGCTCCGGACTCCTGCTGGCACTCGCGATTTCGCTCGATGCGCAAGCCCCGTTGGAGAACACCGGAAAGCCCATGCGCGTCCCGTTCGAGTGCACCGAGGCGGACACCCAGGCGGCCGGCTTGAGTTGTTCGGAAGAGGAGCCGTGCCCGGTTTATGTCGAGCTGGGCAACGTAGAATCGGTCGGCAGCAAGCTCTTCCTCACGGGAAACCTGCACTCGCCTACAGCAACGCTCTACTCCATTCTTCTGGCGACCGAAGACGCGGGCAAGACCTGGAGCGAACCGCATCCCCGCATTCGCTTCGCCGGCCTCGACCAGATCCAATTCATCGACTTCCAAAATGGCTGGATCTCCGGAGCGAACTTGCAGAGTACGCCGCGCGATCCATTCCTCCTGCTGACCACCGACGGCGGCAAAACCTGGCGCCAGCGCCCAATTTACGATGAAGCTCGCATAGCCGTGATCGAGCGCTTCTGGTTCGATTCGAAGGACAATGGAACTCTGTTGATGGACGCGCGACTGGAAACCAATCGCCACGAGCTTTACGAAACCATGACCGGCGGCGAAAGCTGGGCGATCAAACAGGCCAGCGCGAGCCCGATCCGGTTTCCGCGGACGAGAGAACCAGGTGCTTCCGGCTGGCGCCTCCGCGCCGATGCAGCCACGCACAGCTACGACCTGGAGAAATCAGAAACTGAGCGCTGGCATAAGGTGGCTAGCTTTCTCGTGAATGCAGGAGCATGCAAGCAGTGAAGACCGATCCCATCGAATTGGAGCTGTTCCGCCATCTGTTGGTTTCGATCGCCGAGGAAATGGGCGCCGTGCTGCGAAAGACGTCGTACTCGGCGAACATCAAAGAACGCCGCGATTATTCTTGCGCGGTCTACGATGCGGCCGGCGAAACGGTCGCGATGGGCGACCACATGCCCGTGCATCTCGGAGCCATGCCTCTTTCCGTGCGCCATGCGATGGAGGCTTTCGAACTGCGGCCGGGCGATGTCGCCATTCTGAACGATCCATTCCGCGGCGGCACGCACCTGCCCGACATCACGGCCGTCTCGGGCGTTTTCATCCGGGGGAATCGTAAGCCGGCATTTTATGTCGCCAATCGCGCCCATCACGCCGACGTGGGCGGCATGAGTCCGGGCTCCATGCCGCTGGCGCGAGAAATCTATCAGGAAGGTATTCGGATTCCGCCAGTGCTGCTGGCGCGCCGTGGCCGGTTCGATCGCGAACTTCTCGGCCTGATTCTCGCCAATGTTCGCACGCCCGAGGAGCGCGAAGGCGATTTGCTGGCTCAATGCATGGCCATCAAGCGCGGCGAACAGCGCCTGCACGAATTGGTTGCGAAATACGGAATGCCGAAGGTGCGGCGCAACATGACCGCGCTCAAAGACTATAGCGAACGCATGATGCGCGCCGCCATCCGCCGTCTGCCCGTTGGAGTCTATCGCTTCGAGGACGCACTCGATTCAGACGGAATCACGGATCGTCCGGTGAAGATTGCCGCCACCGTGACCATCCACGGCGATCGCGCCACAATCGATTTCACCGGCTCCGATCCGCAAGTGGAAGGCTCCGTCAACGCGAATTACGCCGTGGCGGTCTCGGCGACTGCGTATGTATTCCGCTGCCTGGTGCGCGAGGACATCCCGTACACCGCCGGAGTGATGCGCCCGCTCGAAGTGATCGCGCCCGATGGCTCGGTGGTGAGCGCCCGGCTTCCCGCGGCCATGGCGGCTGGCAATGTCGAGACTTCGCAGCGCATCACCGACGTCGTACTGGGCGCGCTGGCGCAAGCCGCGCCGCGATTGATCCCGGCCGCAAGCTCCGGAACCATGAACAACATCACATTCGGCGGCCGAGATCGCGTCCGGGGCCAAGCTTTCGCCTATTACGAAACCATTGCGGGCGGCATGGGTGCTTCCGCGATCTCGGACGGCCCCAGCGCCACGCACACCCACATGACCAACAGTTGGAACACGCCCGTGGAGGCGTTTGAGCATCAGTATCCGCTGCGCATTCGTGGCTACCGAATTCGTCGCGGCTCAGGCGGCCGCGGAAAACACCGCGGCGGCGACGGTATCATCCGCGAATTTGAATTCCTCACCGCCGCGGACGTCACCATCCTTGCAGACAGGCGCACGCGCGGTCCCTACGGATTAGGCGGCGCTGAATCCGGCGCTCCCGGAAAGAACTCGCTGATTCGCGGCAAACGGGTGACGGCGATTCCGGGCAAGGCCAGATTCGAGGTCCAGAAGGGCGATCTGCTGCGCATCGAATCGCCTGGCGGAGGCGGCTACGGCCCACCGGATTGAACCCATCACGCCGTGGGCGCCGCAACCTGTTCCGCGCATTGCCATGTCCCAGACGTGGCGGCGGCTCACTTTCCTGCATTGGCCGTACGAACCTTCCGCGGTCCAGGCGTTGCTCCCGCCTGGGCTGGATGTCGATACCTTCGCTGACTCGGCCTGGATCGGACTGGTCCCGTTTGAGATTCACAATCTCCGCGGCATCCCGCATTTTCCCGAGACAAATGTGCGTACTTATGTCGTTGGCCCGGATGGCAGCCGGGCCGTTTGGTTCTTCTCGCTCGATGCCGCGCGATTGCTGGCCGTGATCGGAGCGCGCGTCGCCTATCATCTGCCGTACACGTGGGCCAAGATGCGCGTGACGGTGGAGAACGGATGCGTCCTCTACAGCGGCCGCCGCAGATGGTCGCGCGCACGGGCGAGCATGGTCGTGAAGCCGGGCGAACGCTACAGGCCGGAGGAACTCGGCGATTTGGATCAGTTCCTCACGGCTCGCTATCGGCTTTACAGTACGGCTCACGGCCGGCTCGGCTGCGCTCAAATCGAACACGAGCCCTGGCCCCTGGTGCGAGCGAGGGTCGTGAGCCTGAATCAGAATCTCATCCAAGCTATCGGCCTTCGGTTGCCTCGCGGCGCGCCCTTGGTTCACTATTGCGAACAACTGAACGTTCGAATCGGCAGACTTAAATTGGGACAGCGTCTCTGATTTAGTGCTAATAGTAGATGTTGCTGCTGACGCTGCACAACGATCGGCCTTCCTCGGAAGCACACTACAACGCGATCCTGAAAGATAGCCTGCTGGAGCGCTTGGAGGCGCTGGATTCGCGCGCCAATCGAAAGGGACTCGATGCGCTCGATCCCAGCCGCAACCGGCTGATCCGCATCGGCATGGAAATCGACGGCTCCGGACGTGTCACCAAGAACGGCTACGGCGTATTCGATTTGAGCTGGCAGGCGCAGCATCATCCGGAATGGCCGCAACGGATCGACGACGAGCTTCGCGATATTCGCCAGCGCATCAAGCGCACCCACGGCACCGCACTCCGCTTTCTGATTTGGGCGGGCATGGGCGGTTCGGCCGAGGACAAGAATATGTACAACGCGATCGGCCTGCTGAAGCGTGGTCCGCGCTGTTACGTGCTCGATTCCACGGATCCGGCCAAGCTGAAGAACATTCTCGCCGACATGTCCCGCCGCTATTCGGCCGCCATGCCGGCGCTGCTCAAGAGCACTTTGGTAGCCGGGATGGCGATGGGAATGACGTCTTACGAGCCGGTGGTGAATCTCGAGCGGTTGGCGCTGCTTTACGACAAGCACAAGGTAGATTCGCGGGCCAATTTTCTGTACATGACGCTGCCCGGATCGCTGCTCGATCAATTTGCTTCGCTCCGCGGCTATCGCAAAGTAGAGTTGCAGCCGGATCATCGCGACAGCACCGCCGGCCGGCACAGCGCACCGCTGACGCGCGGCAGCCTTTATCCGCTGGGGTTGTGCGGTGTCGATCTGAAATCGTGGATCAGGGCCACGGCGCTGGATGAAGACGAGATCAACACCGCCTGGCGGCTGGCTGCATTCCTTCACATGCAAGGACTCAGCCGGCGCGATAAGGTGACGCTCATGCTGCCGCGCGCATGGGCCGGCGCCGCGTTGTGGAGCAAACAGGATTTCGAAGAGAGCCTCGGCAAGAGCGAATCCTGCGGCATCAAAATCGTCATCAACGAGAAGGTCCGGCTGACGAATTACCGTTCCCCGAAAGATGCCCGGCAGGATCGCCTGTTCCTGGCTGTCCAGATGAAAGGCTCGGCGGCGCCCGATGCTCACAAGGTCCCGCTGCTGCGCCACGCAGGATATCCGGTGGCCACGCTCACGTTTCCCGCGCGATGCGAGCTATCCCGCTACATGCAGTTCATGCATTACGTGGTCTTTGGGATCGCGTATTTGCGCGACATGAACTTCGTTACGCAGCCCAGCGTCGAGCTTTACAAGTCGATCACGAACCAATTGCACGCTTCCGCGCATAAGCTCGGCATCGAAAAAACCAAGGAATGGCAGCAGATGCGCAATTCGGCGCGCCAGGCACGCTGGCGCGGACGTGTCACGCTCTTCTACGATAGCGTTGCGGCGCCCGATCCGTGCCCAGCAGCCGCTCCCGAGATTTACGCGAGCATCCTGCGGCAACTCCATGTGAACCGCGAAATCGAATATGCAGAACTGACCTTCTTCGGCGACTCGCGTTACTCGCCGCGAGGGCGCGCTCTGCGCACGCGATTGAACCGCGCCGCGGAGTTCCTTTTTCGCTCACGTCTCAAAATTCCCGTGGATGTCTACGAAGGTCCGGCCATGAACCACTCCTATCATGAGATGATCATCGGGCATGGCAAATGCTTCTCCACGGTGCTGATCTCGGACGATTCCGAGCAAATTCCCGCGATCGGCTACACGGCGGATTATCACCGCGCCCAATTCCTGGCCACTCAGATGGCGCTGGCGCAGCGCAGCCGGCCGGTGGTCGCTATCGCATTGCGCGATCTGGAAGAAGGCACGCTCCTAGCGTTGGAAGAGTTCTTCCGCCAGGCTGCCAAGCATGTGTGAGGCAACCCCAAGAGTAAGCGCGGGGACCCGACCAGTTACACTAAGAGCGTAATTTCATGGCCAAGTTCAAGCCGGCCGGCGGCAAAAAAACGCCGGCCAAATCCGCACGCAGCGCCATCCCCTGCCTGGTCCTCATCGTTCTCGGGATCGTGGCGATGTGTCTGCTATTCTATTTTTCGCTGAAATCCGGAACTTCATGAGAATCGACGGCCGCCGTCCGGACCAGATGCGTCCGGTGCGCATCACAACCAATTACCTGATGACCGCGGAGGGATCCGCGTTGATCGAGATCGGCTACACTCGCGTGCTTTGCGCCGCTTCCGTGGAAGCGACGGTGCCGGCGTTTCTGCGTGGCAGCGGGCGCGGCTGGGTGACCGCTGAATATTCCATGCTTCCTCGCGCCACCGGCACGCGTACGGCGCGCGAAGTGACCAAAGGGCACCCCTCCGGCCGCACGCAGGAGATCCAACGGTTGATTGGCCGCTCGTTGCGTTCCGTCGTCGACATGACGGCCCTGGGCGACCGCAGCGTCATCGTCGATTGCGATGTTCTGCAGGCGGATGGCGGAACACGCACCGCGTCCATCACCGGCGCTTATGTGGCACTCGTCCTTGCGCTCAAGAAATTAGTCCAATGTGCCGCGCTGAAATCCCTTCCTGTGCTGGATCACGTGGCAGCCACCAGCGTCGGGATAGTAGAGGGCGCACCCGCGCTCGACCTCTGCTATGACGAGGATTCGAGCGCCCAAGTGGACATGAACCTGGTGATGACCGGTTCGGGGCGCTTCGTCGAATTGCAAGCTACGGCTGAAAAAACGCCTTTCGACGATGGCCAGTTGGCGCAACTCGTCGACCTGGGGCGGCGGGGCATCCTGGAGTTGATCGCGATTCAGAAGCAGGCGCTGGAGTCCTGAATTGCGCCTGTACTGCGCGACCACCAATCCCGGCAAGCTGCGCGAGTTCCGAATGGCGCTCGAAGGTGCGGTCGAACTGGAAACGCTGGCGGGCTTGGAATCGTTACCGCCCTGCGAAGAGACGGGCGCGACATTCGAAGAGAACGCCGTCGAAAAAGCGCTCTACTATTCGAAACATTGCGATGGATATTTGTTCGCGGACGATTCGGGGCTCGCGGTGGATGCCCTCGGTGGCGCGCCGGGCATCTACTCGGCGCGTTTCGCCGGCCCCGGCGCCAACGACGAAGCGAATAACCGGCTGCTGCTGGAGCGGATGCAGGGCGTTCGAGATCGCACGGCGCGGTTCGTCTGCGCTGTCGCCCTCGCTGATGCCGGCAAACTGGTCCGCACGTTTCACGGCGAAGTCGAAGGCCGCCTGCTCGAAGAGCCTCGCGGGGCAAATGGATTCGGCTACGATCCTTTGTTTTTCTATCCGCCCTACGGATGCACCTTCGGTGAAGCTGCGCTGGAACGGAAAATGGAGGTGAGTCACCGCTCGCGCGCGCTGCTGGAGATGCTCGCTTTTCTGAAAGCCGAGGTTCAGCCCTGAGCTGCCTGGCCCGCGATTGCCCGCAGAAACGCGATGAATACCGCGTGCGGATCCGATTTCGAAGAAAGCTGCGGCTGGAAGAGCGTTGCAAGGAAAAAGCGATGGCCAGGGATTTCGACGGCCCGCGCCTCGCCCTGCGGTCCTCGCGCCGACACGCGCAGCCCAGCGGCCTGCAACTTGGTTTCGTACTCCGGGTTCACTTCGTAGTTGCAGAAATACTCTTCGTCGACCTCGCCGCTGGAATAAATCCTGTGAAGGAGCGAACCCGATTCGATGGCAATACGCCCGGCGCCCGAAAGCTTCGGAGCATCCGGCGCCCGGTTCGGAACGGCGCAGGAAACCGGCGAAATCACGATATGCTCGGAGCCGGAATTGTGTTCGGCGGTGTCGGCGTCGGCAATTCCGAGTACGTTGCGGGCATACTCTAACAGAGTATGTTGGAAGCCGCCTCAAGTTCCCACGAACGGCCAATTGCGCTCGCGAGCGAACTGGATGCCGCGCAGCATGCCGTCGAAGCTTTGGTATGGACTACCCGGGCGAAGCGAAAATGCCGTCGTGCTGGGCGAGGCGGTCCTCATAAGCAGCCTCCAGGAGCGAAGGCGTCGGCAGCCACGGCGTTTCCAACGTCACGCCGAGTTGCGCGGCCGCTCGCTGGAGCGCCACGTTGGTGGCCGGATGAGAATGGAAAGCAGGGTTGTAGTCGCCGATGACGCCGATTCGCATTACTTAACTATTAGCATTAAATGATGCCGACGCGCGCACACATTCGATACGCAACCGACTGGGCGCTAACGATCGTCCTGTTTTGCTGCGCCGTCTTGATCGCGTGGCGCACTTTTGCCGGCCCCTTGACCTTCCCGGTGCGTATGAATTCGCCGATCAACGCCGAGGGTTGGTTCGGATTGGCCGCGTTACTGCTGGTGCTGCTGCGCGCGAAACCCACTCGGGCCGGCGAGGCTCAGCGGCGCGCGCTCGATCGACTGGATGTGCTGGCTGTTCTGGCGATCGCGGCGATTGTCGCGAGCAGTTTCTGGCGAGCCGCGAACTTCTTTTTTCTCTCCGACGATTTTATCCTCTTGAAGTACGCCCGGTCGCCTGTTTACAGCTATCGAGTTTTCTTCACGACTGCCGGCGGCGACGGATTTTACCGGCCGCTCGCCTATCTGTCCATGACGTTGACTTCCGCCTGGGCCGGGACGAATCCGATCTATTGGCATTCATTCGGGTTCGCATTACATGCGATGAACTCGATTCTCGTGTTTCTGCTCGCCTGGCGACTCGGCTTCTCACGCCTGGGAGCATGCTTCGCTTCCGCCCTGTTTGCGGTTCACGCGACGCGGCCGGAAGCAGTGGTGTGGATTGCTGCGCGCTCGGACTTGCTCGCGACGTTTTTTGTGTTGCTGGCGCTGCTGTTCTTTATTCGATCGTTGGAAGCGTCCGGCAGCCGAGCCGTATTCTTTGGTTCCGTCTCGCTAGTGGCCATGGTGCTGGGATTTTTCAGCAAAGAATCGTCCTACACGCTGCCTTTCTTGCTAGTCGTATTGCTCGCTTCGAAGGGCGCCCTGAGAGAGAGATGGTATACGCTAGCGCCGTTCTTCGCAGCGGCCGCGGGATTCCTCGCGTGGCGCTGGTATTTATTCGGCGGAATCGGCGGCTACCTCAATCCAGCGGGACAACCGGAAGCGCTTTCGCTCGGCGTCGTCTCGTTACTCAAGACATTCGGATTACGGTTGTGGGCTGTTTTTTTATTCCCCATAAACTGGAGCAACCAGCCTGGCCCACTCTTTGGAATCGTATTGATCTGTTATCTAGCCGCGCTCTTGTGGCTATCGCGGGCTCAAGCTACGCGCCGCGACTTGGTTGTCCCGTTGGCGTTTCTGCTGGTGCTCGCCGTACCGCCTCTGCAACAGTTATTGATCGGCGCCGATCTGCAGAAGGCTCGCATCGTTTATCTTCCATCCGTGGCTTTCTGCCTGCTGCTGGCCGCGATCGGCGAAAAACTGAAGCCGACACTGCAGTGGGCCGTCACGCTGGCGATCTTGATCTTCAACCTGGCCGCGCTCGCTCACAATCTGGACGCCTGGGAATATGCATCGCGAAAAGCAAGGCTCGCCTGCGCGGTAGCGGCGACTTGCCCAAGCAAAGCCGCCATCCCGCAATTGCCACGCAGCCTGAACGGCGTATACTTCTTCGCCAACGGTTTCCAGGAATGCGTCGAGCTGCAGCGAACGAGAAACGAGAAACAAGAAACGAGAAACGAATCCTGCACTTTTTCCTGGGACACCACCACCAACGAACTAGTACCCTATGAACCAAGGAACGAATGAACCAAGGAACCAAGGAACTAAGGAACCGCGATAGCGCCCCCATCCGCCCCGGCGAAGAACTAAACCACCAGGCGCTGTCCCTCTATCTGCGCGGCAAGATCGACGGCGCTGAAAATCTGACGCTCGAACAATTTCCCGGCGGCCACTCGAATCTCACATATCTTCTGCGCACGCCGGCGCGCGAATACGTACTGCGCCGCGGCCCGCTCGGCCCGGTAGCCCCAAAAGCGCATGACATGGCGCGCGAGTACATGGTGCTCAAATCGGTTCATCCATTCTTCGCTCCCGCTCCCGAAGTATTTCACCTATGCGAGGACACTTCCGTCATAGGCGCCATTTTCTTCCTGATGGAGCGCCGCCACGGCATCGTCGTGCGCGACCATATTCCACCGGAGCTCGCCAGTTTACCCGATTACCCGGCGCGCGTGAGCCGTGGATTCGTCGACTGCCTGGTCGAGTTGCACTCCATCGACATTGAAAAGCACGGACTGGTATCGCTGGGCAAACCCGCGGGCTTTCTGGAACGCCAGGTGCGCGGCTGGTTCGATCGCTGGAATCGCGCGAAAACCGTCGAAATCCCGTTGATGGACCGGCTGATCCAGTGGCTGACCGATCATCTGCCCGTCTCGCCCGCGCCGGCGCTGGTGCATAACGATTTCAAACTCGACAACCTGATGCTCGATTTGAAAGACCCCGGACGCGTCGAAGCGGTGCTGGATTGGGAGATGGCCACGGTCGGCGATCCGCTGGTGGATCTCGGCCTCATACTGTGCTACTGGTCGCAGCCGAGCGATCCCGGCGGGACGAAGGAATCGCTCACGTCCGCTCACGGCTGGTTCACTCGCGATCAACTCCTGGGCCGCTACGCAGAAAAAACCGGACGCGATCTCTCGCTGATCAATTACTACGAGGTGTTCGCGCTATTCAAGCTGGCCGTGGTGCTGCAGCAGATCTACGTGCGCTTTTATCGCGGGCAAACGCAGGACGAGCGTTTTCGTCACTTCGACAAACGCGTCCACAATCTCATCGAGCTGGCGGCGGCATTGATATAATCCAGGCAACATGACCAATCAGGAAACTCTCTACAACGTGGCCGACCGCGTCGCCACCATCACGCTCAATCGACCGGACAAGCTGAATGCCTGGACCGCAACGATGGACAAAGAAGTTCGCGCCTCCATGTCCGAAGCGGAGAACGACGCCAACGTCCGCGTCATCATCCTCACCGGCGCTGGCCGGGGATTCTGCGCCGGCGCCGACATGTCGCTGCTTGGCTCCATCGCGCAACAAGGGCTCGGCGCGCGGACCCAGGAAAACTTTCTGCACAACACCGGCAACGGCAGCCGCCAGAACGTCCGGCCGGATTTCCAGAAAAAATATTCCTACTTCCCCGCCATTCAGAAGCCGGTGATCGCCGCCGTGAATGGCCCGGCGGTCGGGTTGGGATTCATCCTCACGCTCTATTGCGATCTGCGCTTCGCTTCCGAGACTGCCCGTTTCGGCACCGCCTTTGCAAAACGCGGTCTGATCGCCGAATACGGCCTGGCTTGGATGCTGCCGCGCTTGATCGGTCCGGCCAACGCGCTGGACATGCTGCTCTCCGCCCGCCTGGTCGACGCCAACGAAGCACTGCGCATGCGGCTGGTCAACCAGGTTTTCCCGCAGGATACTTTCATGGACCGCGTCCAAGCGTATGCGAAGGAGCTTGCGTACGGCGTCAGCCCGCGCTCCATGCGAATCATCAAAGATCAGGTCTACAACGCGATGTTTCAAACATTATCCGAAGCTTTCGAAACCGCCGAACAGGAAATGGTCCAAAGCCTGCAATGCGAAGATTTCAAGGAAGGCGTAGCCCACTTTGTGGAGAAGCGAGCGCCGGCGTTCACGGGCAGGTAGGCAACACTCATGAACTTCGAATTCACCGACAAGGTCAAATCGCTCCAGAAAAGGCTGCAAGCCTTCATGGACGAGCATATCTATCCGAACGAACAGCGTCATCATGACGAAATGAATCCGGACGACCGCTGGCGTCCGTCCGAGATCATCGAAGAATTGAAGCCCAAGGCGCGCACCGCCGGCCTCTGGAATCTTTTCCTTCTGGAGAGCGAGGACGGCGCCGGCCTTACGAATCTCGAATACGCGCCGCTGTGCGAGATTATGGGCCGCTCCAACATGGCGCCCGAAGTGTTCAACTGCTCGGCGCCGGATACGGGCAACATGGAAGTGCTGGCGCGCTTCGGCTCGCCGGAACAGAAGGAGCGTTGGCTCAAGCCGCTGCTCGCGGGCGAAATTCGTTCGTGTTTCTCGATGACCGAGCCGGCCGTGGCCTCGTCCGATGCCACCAACATCGAAAGCAGCATCGTGCGCGACGGCGATCATTACGTAATCAACGGCCGCAAGTGGTGGTCCTCCGGCGCAGGCGATCCACGCTGCAAGATTTCCATCTTCATGGGCAAGACCGATCCCACGGCGCCGAAACACAAGCAGCAATCCATGATTCTGGTGCCGATGGAAACGCCCGGCATCACCGTGGAACGCATGCTCACCGTTTTCGGCTACGATCACGCTCCGCACGGACATGCCGAAATCACGTTCAAGGACGTGCGCGTGCCCGCTTCGAACATGCTGCTCGGCGAAGGCCGCGGCTTCGAGATCGCGCAAGGCCGCCTCGGGCCCGGCCGCATTCATCATTGCATGCGTCTGATCGGCGTTGCGGAGCGCGCGCTCGAAACCATGTGCCGGCGCGTGGATTCGCGCGTCGCGTTCGGAAAGAAAATTTCCGAGCAAGGCACGATTCGCGCCGACATCGCCGAATCGCGCATGGAGATCGAGCAGGCGCGCCTGCTGGTTCTCAAGGCCGCTTACATGATGGATACGGTGGGCAACAAAGCGGCGCGCGGCGAAATCGCCATGATCAAGGTGATTGTTCCCAACGTTGCGTTGCGCGTGCTGGATCGTGGCATTCAAGCGCACGGCGCGGCCGGCGTGTGCCAGGATACTTTTCTCGCCGGCGCCTGGGCCAACTCGCGGACTCTGCGCCTGGCCGACGGCCCGGACGAGGTCCATCGCGAAGCGATCGCCAAACTGGAACTGGAGCGGCTACTTGGCAAAGCGCGTGCTTCGTCTTCCTCTAAATGAGCACGCTGGTTCTGGTCCGGCACGCCCAAGCCCGCGCGTTTGAAAAAGACTCGGACCGGCTCTCGGAAACTGGCGAGCAGCAGGCCATCCTGCTCGGCGAATACTGGCGCGCGCGGGCCGCGAAGTTCGACGAAGTATACACCGGGACGTTTCTGCGCCATACCCGGACAGCCGAACTCGCAGGCTTCGACAAGTTCGAACGCCGCGAAGAATTCAATGAGTACGACGCCGGCCGCATTCTCGGCGCGCTGGCGGATTACGCGCCGCCGCGGGACAATCGCGAACTGCAGAATATGTTCGAGCGAGCGATGCCCCTGTGGATTAAGGGTGAGCTTCGCGCGCCCGGCCTCGAATCCTGGCAACCTTTCCGCGAGCGCGTGATGCGAGGTCTTCGCGCGATTATCGACGCCGAACGGCCCAGCCGACGCATTGCCGTCTTCACCTCCGGCGGGCCCATCGGCATCGCGGTTCAAACGGTTCTTCAGGCACCCGAGCGAATAGCGATCGAGCTGAACTGGCGCATCCGCAACTGCTCGCTAACCGAATTCATTTTCACGCGCGATCGAATCTCGCTGGATATTTTCAACACCACACCACATCTGCAAGAAATTACGTTCCGGTAAGCGCCACGACTTCGTAATCTGCCACGCCAGGAACCTCGAATTCGATCCCAGTCGCAGTCCGGTTGAATGCGATTGTCACACCCGCCCGAAGCGCACGGACCTGCGAAATCTTGGCACCCGCCGGCAGCATCATCCGCACGCGCTGCTTCCCGATCGCGTACGTCTCCCGGAACCACCCGCGCAACATATTCGGATTCGTGTAATTCAGAATGTGCAGCGCGTAGCCGGCCTCGGTCCGCCAGGCGAAAAGCTCCGCCACTCCATCTCCGGACACGGTCACTGGCCGCGCGCCTTTCAACAGCCAGCCAATCGTATTGCGAAGCAGCAAACTCAGGTCGCCATTGTTCGACCGCCAGAAACTGCGATCGATATCGCCCGGAAACCAAGCCAGGCGGCTCGACCCTTGCTGGCGCAAAATCACGGCCGGCTCGTCCGTGCGCGGCGTCTTGGTATAAACCATTTCCGGCGGAAACGCGGGATACGGCGGTACGACGCTCAGCACCAGCGGCCCCGCAGCCTTCACCGGTAAACGGTATTCCGCGCCCGGCAGCACCTTCGTATTCTCGAAACCGCGCAAAATCTCGTGCGCACTTTCGATGCGGGCGTAATAGGAGTTCCCGTTCGGCCCTTGAACTTCGCCCGCCGCTTCGATGCCGAAAACATCCGCGAGACCCGGCCGCGCCCGGCGCACGCCCCATTCGTCGTAGCGGCTGGTCTCGAAGGTTGCGAGCAGCGAGCCGCCCGATCGCACGTAGTCGCGAAGCTGCCCGCACTGCGCATCGCTCAGCGTAGCGACATTCGGCAGCAGCAAAGCCGAATACTTCTTGAGCGTCGCGGGCGCGAGATCGTCCTCATGTACGAAGTCGAAAAAGAACCGGCCTTCAAGCAGCGCGTAGTACAGGCCTTGCAGAAACTCCGTAGTATCGGTCCCACCCGGCGGATTGTAGAACCCGTTCGTCCGCTCCGAGAAAACAACCGCCAGATTCGCAACCGGCTCCCGATTGATGAAGTGCTTCTCGTTCGCCGCGATCCATTCGAAAAACTTCCGCCCGGTTTCCCGCCACCGCAAATCTTCCGGAGCTGCGCCGAGCCAGTGATACCAGGGCACCATTCCGCTGGCTGTAGTCTGCGCCATCCACATGGTCGCCTCTTGTGGCGACTTCGACGTGTGCCGCCACAGCGGGCGCGTGTTGGCGTAAGAACCGGTGACGTTGGTGATGGTCTTGCCCTTCATCACGGGCTGCGCCACGCGGCCCTGCTGCGCGCAGTCCCAGATCGGCGTGTTGCCGCTGCGTCCCTGATGATCCGCATTGAACCAACCGGCCACTTCGCCGATCTTCTTCAGATCCGTCACCGCGCGAATGCCACCGCCGAGATTGCCGACGTAAACGCTGTCCCATTGTTTCTGCTTAGCCGTGGAATCCCACAGCCTCCAGACCTCCAGCACCCGGTCGAGATGCGCCTGATAATATTTCGGCGACTTCGGATCTCCAAATCCGCGGCAGTGCTCACAGTAGCAAGCGGGCGGGCGTCCGGTACTCGGCCAGCCGTTGGTAAAAAACGCGTCGACATCGTACAGCGAATTGATTTCGCGAATGATCGCAGGCATTTGCTCGGTGAAATACGGAGAGAACATGCAGGTCTTGTAGAGCCACGGCGACTCGCCGTGCCGGACAGGGTCGCCGTTCGCTCGCTGCTCAAACCATTCCGGGTGCGCCTTGTAAGCCTCTTCGTAAGCGTAGTTGCAATCCAGGCGCGCGACCACTCGGATGCCGCGCTGTTTGGCCGCCTTGGCGAAATCGCCGAACAGATCCTTGGAGCCGAGACTGGCGCTCTTGTGATGATAGGGAATCTTCGTCGGATAGAACGCCATGATGCCGCCGGCGTTGAGCAACAGCGCGTCCAGTTTCAGACTGGCCCAGTAATCCAGCCAGTTCCGAATGTCCAAAACTTCCGGATCGCGCTCGTTGAAATTGATCTGGCCGCAACGCCGCATGGTTTGATACCACGGTGTGCGGCCAGTGCTCGCCCCTTGGGCCCCAAAAACCCGCTCGCCAAGAGCGGCGCCAGTCAACAGGAGGAAATTGCGCCGATGCATCTAGAAAATATACTTCAGCGCGAGTTGTAGCTGCCGGGATCCTCCCTTGCTGGTTACCAAGCCGAACGATCCGCTGGTGGGATCGGCGCTCGCGCCGCCCCAGTTCGGGTGATTGAACGCGTTGAAGATTTCAAATCGAAGCTGCAGCAGTTGTTGCTCCACGATTGGGAAATTCTTGCGAATGCCCATGTCATAGCTCCAGGAGCCGGGGTTGCGCAGCAGATTGCGCGGCTGAACGCCGAAGGCGCCGGCCGCAGGTTGTTTAAATGCGTCCTTATTGAACCACACGGAGGAATCCGTAAAGGCTGTCGGTTCCAAGTGCGGATCGCCGACCAGATTCCAGAATTGATTTCCGCTGCCCGCGCCCACGCCGGCATAGTCTACATTCTTGCGGACCGAGAATGGCGTGCCCGACCCGGCCGAATATACACCGGATACCTCCCAATTGCCCAATAACCGGCGCGTCCACGTCGCGCTGCCCTTGCCGAACGGCAGTTCGTATATTGCGCTCACGCTCACCACCTGCGTGCGGTCAAAATCGGAGAGGCCCCAATAGTCGCGATCGTTATACGAATTCGGCAGCACATCGGTCAGGGACGAAGTGTTGTCCTCAGACTTGGACAGCGTGTACGCCGCACCGAATTGGAAACCATTGGAGAATCGCCGCGCAATGCTGGTTTGCAGGCCATGGTACATCGAGCTGCCCGAGTTTTCCGCCAGCCCCAAAACGCCCAACCCAAGATATGGCCGTAGCGCGTTCGTGTTGACGCCGGAATTTGCCTGCAGCGTCCCGGCAAGCAGCAGCTGATTGATATTGCGCTTGCGCTGATTGTGGATGCCGCGGCGTCCGACGTAGCCAACCTCGACGGTCGTGCCCCAGCCCACGTCGCGCTGGAACGTGGCGTTCCAATTCCATGCCACAGGAATCTTGAACACCGGGTCCTGGCTCGTCAAAGTGAACGGGAATAAGCGCTGCGTAGCGCCGGCTGGTGCGTCCGCCTTTCCGTTGATGACGGTTTGTTGCGGCTGGAACGGCGCATTGCCGCCCAGCGTCGTGTCGCGATTGATAGCCGTGCGATTCGCGAACATGCCAATCCCGGCGCGCAACGCGGTTTTAGGAGTCGGCGCATATGCCACTCCAAGCCGAGGCTGGAAAACCAGATAATGCGTCTGGGCCAAGCCGTCCGGCAAGCAATGATAGAGGCGATCGAACTGGCCGGTGTGCAGTACGGGGAAGCGATTGCCCTCTTCACTGGGGACCTTGCATCCGGGCAGCACGATGCCGTTGTATTGATCGCCGCCGGTAATGAAGCCGCCACTGCGATCCACCGAAGCTGCTTTAGATGGATCGTAGAACTGCGGCAAAAACTCCGCTAAGCTTCCCCAACGGCTGTGCCACGGCGGCCAAATGGAATCGCGCACGCCATATTCGATAGTTAGGTTCTTCCTCGCCTTCCAGCTATCCTGCACAAACCAATCGAACGAAGTCGCCACCCACGGCGTGATTGGTTTGCCGCCCAATTCGGAATAATCGTTGAACAGACCGTAGAGAGTGTTCGCGATGCCGACTCCCGAAAAACTTCCGTCCAGAAAACGGAACGACCCATTCTCGTTGATCGTCGCCGGAGCGGATGCGGTGGTGAACTGGATGTGGTCGTTCTGTCCGGAGTGTTCTATGAAAACACCCCACTTCAACGTGTGATTGCCCAGGATTTTGGTAGTGTTGTTGGCCCATGCATATACAAAGCCTGACCAGGTGCCAGGATACGGACCGTTGTCGATGGTCGCCAGACCATTGACCGTGATGGAAGGAACTTTTTCATTAAACCACTTGGTGCCCGGGAAGATAAATGGGTAATCGATCCCGTGAGCGGCTGCGCATGCAACGCGGCCCACACGCCGGATTGGCGTAAATAGATCCCAGCCCATCGGAATTTACCGAGAACGTGAACTCGTTCACCAGCGTCGGCGAAAGTGTGCTGGTCAAGCTCAATGCGGCGGTCCGGTTCGGCCGCGACCAGGATGATTGGAACAATCCGAAAGTGCCTTCAAATGGCCCATCGAAGGTCCACGGAATGTGAGTTCCGCGAAACGTCAGCCGCTCCTTGTCGTTGATCATGTAGTCAACCTTGATCGTGTCCTTGCGCGTATCTGAGAAGTGCGGATAGGTTCCGATCCAGTTCGACGTGCCCTGTAGAAAACCGGGAACCGGCACGGGATACGTGCTCAGTAGAGCGCCGCCGTTGCGGCTGAGCATATCTCTGGGGATCATATTATTGTTCAAAGGTTTCCCTGTGCTGGGATCATTCACGACGACACGTTTCTTGAAAAAGATGTTGGATGGATCGAGTAGTTCACTGAGATCGCCGGTCCGCATCGCCAGCGAGGGAACCGTTCCCGTTCCGGTGTTGCCCTCGCGGCGCTTGATCCATTCTTCAGCCCAGAAGAAAAACAGCTTGCTCCGATTGGTGTTGATCACCTTTGGAATATACGCAGGGCCGCCGACATCCCAACCGTATTGGTTAAAGCGGAAGGGATCCGGATGGCTGTTCTGGTTCGGGTCGGGGCTGTGATTGCGGGTCCAGGAGTTGGCATCCAGCGCGGAATTGCGAAAGTTCTCCACTAAGTCGCCATGGAAATTGCGCGTACCGCTCTTGGTGACGAAGCGAATCTGCCCCGCCGATGAGCGCCCATATTCGGCGGCATAGTCGGCTGTCAAGATTTGAACTTCTTGAATCGAGTCGACGTCTTGTGCGCCTAACATCGAGCCGGAGGAACGCGTACGCGTTGCGATAGCGCCGTCCACCATCACGACGTACTCGTCCGGGCGGCCTCCGTTGATATTGAAGCCGCCATTGCTCACGCTGTCCGGATCGAAGGTATTGATCGATCCGCCTTGCACACCAGGCTTCAAGAGCGCCAGGTAGATGGGATTGCGGCCGTTCAGCATGAGCTTCTCGATCTGCTGCGCTTCCACTACGCGGCCCACCTGCGCGCTTTCCGTCTGTACCTGGCTGGCGGATGCCTTGACTTCGACGGATTCCGTCATCGTGCCAACGGTCAGGACCAAGTCGACATTCACCTTGCTCGCCGAATTCAAAACAATGCCCGTTTCCACAGTTTTCTTGAATCCCTGCATCTCGGCGCTGACCGAATAAGTTCCAACCGGCAGATTCGGGAAAACGTAATAGCCGTTGCTGTTTGTCGTGGTCTGGCGTTGTTCGCGGTTGCCTTCATTGATGGCGATTACCGTGCTACCGCTGACCACGGCCTGCGACGCATCGCGCAGATAGCCCGAGATCTGGCCGGAGTCGAATTGAGCGTTCGCCGCGGCGGTGAAAAGAACAAACAGAAGCGTTGAGGAAACGCAGGATCGATGTGTCATTGTTTTACCCCTCTAAACCCGTTCGCCAGCGCTCGGCGCGCTGATAGCCGGGATTATATCACCGGCCAACCCCGGCTAGTGTACCATGCTAAATCATGCATCCCTCACGGCGAGATTTCATGCGGGCCGCAAGTCTCATGGCCGCAACCGCAGGAAACAGGCTCTATCCCGCGGACCAGGAGCCCGCCTGTGGCTGGTACGACCGTCCCATGCGCTGGGCGCAGCTCACACTGGTGGAAAACGATCCGGGCACGTTCGATCCGGCGTTCTGGCTCGACTATTTTCGCCGTACTCACTCGGACGCGGCCTGTCTGAGCGCCGGAGGCTGCATCGCATATTATCCGACCAAGGTTCCGTTTCATCATCGCAGCCGGTGGCTGGGCAATTCGGATCCGTTTGGCGAACTCGTAGCAGGATGCCGCAAGCTTGGCATGAACGTGATTGCCCGCACCGATCCGCACGCCACGCATCCCGACGTCTTCGAGGCGCACCCGGATTGGATCGCCGTGGATGCGCAGGGCAACAAGCGCAAACACTGGGCCGATCCGGATTTTTGGGTTACCTGCGCGCTCGGTCCGTACAACTTCGAGTTCATGACCGCGGTCACCAAGGAGATTGTGACGCTTTACAAAGTGGACGGCATCTTCAGCAATCGCTGGGAAGGATCCGGCATGTGTTACTGCGAGCACTGCCGCCAGAATTTCAGAGCGTTCTCCGGCCACGACCTTCCGCGTACCGGCAATCCCCAGGATCCGGCTCGGCGTGACTACATTCTCTGGCGCCAACAGCGGCTGTTTGAACTCTGGCGCTTGTGGGACGGCGAGATTCGCAAGATCAATCCGAACGCCAGCTACATCGCGAATGCCGGCGGAGGCGCGCTGAGTTCGCTCGATATGACCACCATCGGCGATCTCGCGCATATTCTTTTCGCCGATCGTCAGGCCCGGCGCGGCCTCGCGCCTCCATGGATGAATGGCAAGAATGGCAAGGAATACCGTTCTACTCTCGGGAGCAAGCCCATCGGCGGCATATTCAGCGTCGGAGTGGAGGAGCCGTATCGCTGGAAGGATTCGGTGCAGAACGCCGAAGAGATCAAGCTCTGGGTCGCCGACGGGATCGCGAACGGGCTGCGTCCGTGGTTCACGAAATTCTCAGGGACGCTGCGGGACCGCCGCTGGCTCAAGCCGGTGGAAGAGATTTACAACTGGCATTATCAGAACGAGCGTTACCTGCGCAATGAGGAATCGCTGGCGCGCGTAGGCATGGTTTATTCGCAGCAGACTGCGTGGTTTTACGGCGGAGAGCAGGCGAGGGCCAGGGTGGAAGACCACACTCTCGGGTTCTACCAGGCGCTGATCGAAGCGCGCATACCGTTCGAGATGGTGAATGATAAGCAGTTCGATGCTGCCCACATCGATCGTTTCCGCACGCTGATCCTGCCGAACATCGCCGCGCTGTCGGACAAGCAGTGCGCGCAGTTGCGCGATTACGTGGAGCGCGGCGGGCGCATCGCCGCCACGCACGAGACTTCGCTTTACAACGAATGGGGCGTGCGCCGCGCGGACTTCGGGCTTTCTCAACTATTCGGGGCGTCATTCGCCGGGAAGCTCGAAGGGCCGATGCAGAATTCTTACCTGACGGTGGAGAAAGATCCAGCGACCGGCCGCTACCATCCGATTCTCAAAGGGCTGGAAGATGCTCCGCGCATCATCAATGGCGTGCACCGGGTAGTCGCGAATCCACTGAGCAAGCCGGCCTACTCGCCGCTTACGCTGGTGCCTTCCTACCCGGATCTGCCCATGGAAGAGGTTTATCCGCGTGTCCCGAAAACCGACATCCCCGAAGTGTTCGCGCAGGATTTCGGCCGCGGCCGCGTCATTTATTTTCCTTGGGACATCGATCGCACGTTCTGGGAAGTTCTGAGCACGGACCATGGCAAGCTGCTGCGCAACGCCGTGGAATGGGCCACTGATGAAGCGCCTCCGGTGAGCGTGACAGGACCGGGCTTGCTGGACGTCACCATCTGGCGGCAGAAACAGTCCTTGACCGTGCATCTGGTGAATCTGACGAACCCTATGATGATGAAGGGCCCGATCCGTGAGATCATCCCAGTCGGCCCGTTGCACGTGAGCATCCGGCTGCCGCAATCGGCTCGGGTGACGAGAGTGCATACGCTGGTAAGCGGCCAGAACCGTCCGTTTCGAGTGAAAGAGGGGAACCTTCAGCTCGAGGTGCCGTCCGTCGCGATCCACGAAGTTGTGGCGTTGGACCTAGGTCAAGCCTAGTTCTTTGATCGCTTCGCCCGCTCCGCTCAAATTCGCAAGCTTCATCTCCGAATATTTCCGCGACAGGAGCACGCCCGGCGCGCCCGCCTTGAACGCCGCCAGCACCGCGTCCTTGGTGCCCTGCGGCGTGCTCTTGCTCTGGTTCTTGCCCGTTGGAATATCGATGTCGATGCCGGGCCAGATCAGCGTCTTGGTTCCGGCCGCGCCGTCCAGCGCGCGCTTGGTTTCGCGATATACGTAATCGCTCGAGAACCCCGTATATGGAATCTGCCCGTAACCGCGCTCGCGATAGTTCATCACGTTGTATTCGAAATCGATCAGTAGTTCCTCCTTCGGAATATCGCCGAAGATGGTCTTGCTGACTCCGTCGATGTAACCCGCCATCCGCTCGCCCGCGCAGTTGTGGTAAATCACCATCTTCAAGAAGTCCGAATACTTCGAAAGCTCCTGCAGATCCTGCTCGGCGCGATAGATCGGGCTGAAGGAATTGTTGTGCCAGATGTGCCAGCCGACCGGAACCTGCGGCCTGATGGATTTTACCTTGCCATATAGCGCCGCGTACGTTTCGCGCAGACTGTCGGTCCAGAACATCTCCCATGCCGCCAGTTCCGGGTAGCGCAAGAGCAGGCGCCAGAACGTCACGTAATAGCCGTCCACCGGTCGTTTGCCGGCGCGGCCATCACGGACGAATTTCTCGAGCGCCCGATAGCCTTCTTTCACGCGCTCGAAGTTGATCCCGCGCTGCTTGGCCTTCTGCTCGCAAAACTGGCAGAAACACGTCACCCGGCCCGGATCGCTTCCCGCCCCGCCATGCCGCGCCCCCAACGCGTTTCCCAGCGCACCCTGCCGCTCCGAGCCCCACATGATGCCGTCGATGTCATAGGAGCGCGTGTAGTCTTCGATCAAGCCGACCAGAAAGTTGCGGTAATCCGGATTGTTGAAGCACAGGTTGGTCACGTTGCGGCCATAGAGATCGTGCTCCTGCAGCTTCTGGATATTGGGAATATCGCCGCGGAAGACATCTTCCAGCCAGCAGATGGTTTTTATTCCACGCTTTTTCGCGGCTGGGAGCACCGTGGCCAGGATGTCCAGATCGCCGTGATCGGGCGCGCGGGTTTCTTTCAACACGGTGTTCTGGTAATACTGCGGATGCACTGTGGCGAAGTTGCCGCCATGGAACTCCAGATCGTATTTCTGCAATCCATGATCCGGCAGCGGCTGCCCCGGAACCTGTCTTCCGGCGATGCCCCGGCCATAAGTGAACACGGCCAGGAACAGCGTATTCACGTAAGCGCGCTCCTGCAAAATATCGAGCACCTTCTCGACGCCTTCATCCACGAACGACACGGCACCGATCTGAATGCCGATCATTTTCTTGGCTCCGGTACTCTGTCCTGCAAGTTGCGGTCCAAGCGCGGCCGCGGTTGCGCCTTGCAACAAGCTCCGCCTGGTCAATTCTGAGTTCATATATTGAATTAGACCAAAGGAGAGAACCGAAGGGGCGCGGCCAATTACTCGCCTGCTAAACTAGACCTTTGATCCCATGAAAATCCATGAGTATCAGGCCAAGGCGATCTTGGCCAAATACGATGTCCCTGTGCCGAGGGGCGAAGTTGCCTTCACGGTGGACGAAGCCGAAACAGCGGCCAAGCGCATCGGCGGAAGCGTCGTCGTCAAAGCGCAAATCCACGCCGGCGGGCGCGGCAAAGGCGGCGGAGTGAAGGTCGCGAAAGATGCTAATGAGGCCGCTGAGATCGCGAAGAAGATCCTCGGCATGCGGCTGGTCACGCACCAGACCGGGCCTGAGGGCAGAATCGTGCAGCGCCTGCTGATCGAGGAGACTCTGCCCATCGAGCGCGAGCTGTATCTCGGGATTGTGCTCGATCGCGCGCAAGGAAAGCCGGTCTTCATGGCGTCGGCCGCGGGCGGGATGGAGATCGAGGAAGTCGCCGCGAAGACACCGGAATTGATCCTCATGGAGGCGCTCGAGCCTGGTTACGGGCTCGCGCTATTCGAGGGCCGCAAACTTGCGTTCGGAATGGGCATTCCCGCAGAGAGCGTCAACGCGGCGGTTGCCGCCATGACCGCGCTCGCCAAGGCTTACGATGTATGCGACGCCTCGCTCGCCGAAATCAATCCGTTCATCCTCACCAAGGAGGGGAAGGTCTACGCGCTGGACGCCAAGATCACTCTGGACGACAACGCGCTCTACCGCCACAAGGATCTGCTCGAACTGCGCGACCTGAACGAAGAAGATCCGCTCGAAGTGGAGGCGTCGCGCTTCAGTTTGAACTACATCAAGCTGGACGGCACGATCGCCTGCATGGTGAACGGCGCGGGTCTTGCGATGGCTACCATGGACATCGTAAAGTACGCGGGCGGCAGTCCCGCCAACTTCCTGGATGTCGGCGGCGGCGCCAACGCTGAGCAAATCAAGAACGCGTTCCGCATCCTGCTTTCCGATCCTGGCGTGAAGGCGGTGCTCATCAATATCTTCGGAGGCATTCTGCGTTGCGACGTGCTCGCGACCGGCGTGGTCAGCGCAGTGCGCGAGCTGAACGTCAAAGTGCCCATCGTGGTCCGCATGGAGGGAACCAACGTCGAGAAAGGGCAGGAGATTCTGAAAGCTTCCGGATTCAATTTCATCGTCGCGGACGGCATGAAGGATGCCGCGGAGAAAGTGGTGAGGGCGGCGCAATGAGCATCCTGGTGGATCAGAACACGCGCGTCATCTTCCAGGGCTTCACCGGCCGCGAAGCCAGCTTCCACGCGCAGGCTGCCCTCGATTACGGAACGCAGGTGGCCGGCGGCGTGACGCCGGGGAAGGGCGGACAAACGCACCTGGGCCTGCCGGTCTTCAACACGGTCACCGACGCGGTGAAGCAGACCGGCGCGAACGCTTCGGTGATTTTCGTTCCGCCGCCGTTTGCCGCTGACGCCATCATGGAAGCGACCGATGCCGGCGTGCCGCTGGTGGTGTGCATCACGGAAGGCATTCCGACGTCCGACATGGTGCGCGTCCGAGCGTTTATGCAGGGCCGCCCCACGCGTCTCATCGGCCCCAACTGCCCCGGCATCATTTCGCCCGGCAAGTGCAAGATCGGAATCATGCCCGGACACATTCACCGGCAGGGCGGAGTTGGCGTGGTCTCGCGGTCCGGCACGTTGACTTATGAAGCAGTCGGCCAACTCACGCGACTCGGGATCGGCCAATCGACCTGCATCGGCATCGGCGGCGATCCGATCATCGGCACATCTTTCGTGGATGCGATTGCGTTATTCAACGCCGATCCGGGCACGCACGCCATCGTGATGATCGGCGAAATCGGCGGAAATGCCGAAGAGACCGCGGCCGCCTACATCAAGGAACACGTGAAGAAGCCTGTAGTCGGCTTCATTGCGGGCCAGACCGCGCCGCCGGGCCGCCGCATGGGTCATGCGGGCGCGATCATTTCCGGTGGATCCGGAAAAGCAGAGGACAAAATGAAGGCGATGGCGGCAGCCGGAATCACGGTATGCGCCAGCCCAGCCGAAATAGGAGAAAAAATCAAGAGCCGTGGCAATTGAACAGACTTTTGCAATCATCAAACCGGATGCCGTCGCGAGCGGACACACGGGTCAGATCCTCAGCATGATCGAAAAGGCCGGATTTCGGATTCGCGGCCTGAAGATGACGCGTCTTTCGAGACAGCAAGCCGAGGGATTCTACGACGTCCACCGCGAGCGGCCGTTTTTTCAGGGCCTGGTCACGTTCATGACCGAAGGCCCGGTGGTGGTCATGGTGCTGGAGCGCGACAACGCCATCAAGCACTGGCGCGAAGTGATGGGTGCGACGAATCCTGCGAATGCCGCGGAAGGCACCATTCGGAAGAAGTTCGCCAAGACCATCGAACGGAATGCTGTGCACGGATCGGACGCGCCGGAAACGGCTGCGGTGGAGATTCCGTTCTTTTTTAGCTTGGCCGAGTTGATATAGGTTGCGCTCAGTGCGTCATCGCGTAAATGACGTAATTCACGCCGATGCGGATTCCCAGAGCTGAGTACTTCTCCGGATAATACGGATCGTCCGCCCACTCCCACGAATCGCCGATATCGGAGTTGAACGACATCGCGACCATCAGCCGGTTGTGGTCGTCGTAGATGCCCCGCCAATGCGGAACCGTTCCGTCGCTCCGGTAATTCATTCCGCCGCGCCGCAACGACCACTCGCCCAGAATCTGATAGCGATCGTCCAGATCGTACACGGTGTGGAAAATCGAATCGCGGTCCTCAATCTCCACAATCGTCCGGTCCGGAAAGATCAGTCGCATGCTCTCCATGAAGCGGTCCCATTCGTCTTGATTCCAGAAGTCGTCCATCATCAGGAAACCGCCACGCAGGAGATAGTCGCGAATCTTCCTGGCCTGCGGCTCGGTCAGCTTCCAGTCGCCCATCTCGCCCACCACCAGCCAGGGCCAATTGAAGATGTCGTCTCCGTCATCCGGATTCACGGGCTGTTCGACGGACCGCACATGCACGCGGCTCAGGCGCCGCAGCGCCAGCGCAAAGTGCCGGTCGGCCCGCGGATAATCCTGCGACCAACTGGTTCCGCCTTCGCGCCAATCGAACGAGCCTCCGTAGCGGTAGCGCCGGGCGAAGCGCGCATTGGGGTGCTGCGGATACATCAACCGGGCTTGCACCCATTCGGTCTTTTCCTGATAGTCCGGCGGCAGCTCTATGTCGTCGTAAGGCTCCATGCTGCGATAAACGCGGAAGGGTCTCTGGAACGCAAACAACGTGGTTACCAGAGCCACGACGCCGCCTGCCCGCCACCAAGGACTTCGAAGGATCATCACCCGTCCTGTCAGCGAGGATAACACTGATGGCGCTTGACTCGGGCTCAGTAACTTACGTTTCCCTGGCGCTTGGCGCCGGCGCGGCCCGCTTCCTCGCCAATTCCCGGAACACTTCTCCGAACGCCGGGACGCTCTGGCGCAGGCGGTTGAAATCGCCCTGCTGATTCTTGATTCCCGACTTCTACGCCACCCTGGTCCGGGCGAGGTCGGGCGGAAAAAGCAGATAGAAAGCATTAGCGACGATCCCAGCCGGACATCGCGGAGCGTCATGGTGCGTTGAGAGTGGCTGCCGGTGACGACATCAGGAGCTAAAATATAGGAGGCGGTTCTGATGCAGCGCGAATATGTCGAAATGCGCAATAGCGGCTACTACGTGGCCGGGAGCCGTGTCTCTCTGGCGTCCATCATCTATGAGTATCGGGATGGCGCGGCTCCGGAGACAATCCGGCAGAACTTTCCCACTCTCTCGCTGGAACAAATCCACGGTGCCATCGCCTTCTACCTTGGACACCAGGAAGAGGCCGAGAACTATCTTCGCGAGTTGGAGAAGAAGTGGGATGAATTGGAGCGCGCCGCCAAACCTGCCAGTCCTGAGCTCCAGGAACGGATTGGGGAGGCACGCAAGCGCCTGCTGGCCAAACAGGCGTGAGAATCCGGTTTCAGGCAGATGCCGATCTGAAGCATGCGATCATAGCAGGAACGCTCCGCAGCGTTGCGACTGTGGATTTCCGCCGTGCCGAGGCTGTGCCCCTGGAAGGTCTTGACGATCCGCTTGTGCTGGCAGCGGCTGCGAAAGAGGGCAGAGTCCTGGTCAGTCATGACGTGAACACGATGGAACTCCACTTTCGACAGTTCATTCAGAGACAGAGAAGTCCCAGTCTTATTTCTCATTCCTCAAAAACGTATTACCGTTCGACAAGCCATTGAGGGGCTGGTTCTCATTTGGGAGGTGCTGGACGCTGCCGATCTGGAGAACCGAGTGTGCCTTCTTCCCAGCCTCGTCATTTACTGAGACTGCTCCGCGAGATCCTGCCAGCGCTGGTCCTCCCACGACTTGGAGACGGCCACCCGGCGACTGTGCAGGCTCACGCCTCGTTCGTCCGCTTGCAGAAACGCAACCAATCTCGGTCATGGAGTAGCTGATCGGTAAAGTAGGACGCTATGTCGCCCAAGTATCCTCGATCCTTGGAAAGAATAACGCGAAGTATATTTCACTTCGACGATGCTGGCAACCGCTTGCCGCTCCACTTAGGACGGGAACCTTCATCTTAGGGCTCGCCAGGGCAGGCCTGTACCTCACCATTCGGGTTTGCGGCCGTTCTTGCCTGAGTTCCGCCAGATCCCACCCCAACGCCCGACCGATGTCGCTCACGAGATGCGAGGTAAGAGATCTGAGACTCCGACACGATGCCCAGGTCACCAAGTGTTTGCGTAAACCTCGTGATCGCGGGTACTGCCACTGCTTCGATCGAGCGGAGTACGATTTGTTCTGCTGTCGCGCTTGTCATAGTTACCCTCAGTCATGGTCCGCAGGGCAGAGCGGCTCATCTCCTTTTGGGCCCGGTAGACTCGGTCCCTCGCTGGGCTCTCCGCCTCCCGGCCCCGGCGCGGCCCGCCTCCTCGCCAATTCCCGAAACACTTCCCCGAACGCCGGGACACTCTCGCGCAAGCGGTTGAAATCGCCCTTCGGAATCAGCAGAACGTCCATCGCAGTCCGGGCCTGAATCGTAGCGTTGCGCGTCAGGTCCGAAAGAATCGCCATTTCGCCGAAGTAATCGCCATCGCGCAGGGTCGCCAGTGTTGTCAGGACTCCATTCTCTTCACGGATCACATCGCACTCGCCCTGCTGAATCACGTACACGCTGTCGCCGAGGTCGCCCTGGCTGAAAATAATATCTCCCGGCTCGAAATGCTGGTTCTTGATTCCCGACTCCTGCGCCACCCTGGTCTGGGCGAGGTCGGGCGGGAACAGCAAGTGGATGAACCAGTCCAACCCGATGCGCACTTTCGAACCGATACCGGGGATCTTCATCAGGTAGATGGAGCGCCACAGGACCCAGGCGACCAACCCCGAGATCCTCATCCCCAGGATCTGCGCTACAGCCGAGCCGTGGCCCAGCGAGCCGAGCGTGCCGAGTCCTTCAAAGGCGAACAGAGCTTGCTTGCCGCCACGAATCGCGGCAGCGATGTTGGTAGCGCACGTGGTGGCTTCTCGAGTTGCATGTTGCGCGGTCGGTGGAACCTGTTTTCCGGACACGGTTTTGATGAACGCGCAATCTCCCAGGGCCCACACCTGGCCTCCATACCCCTGCAACTCGAGGCCGCTCGTGACCAGCAGCTTGCCTTTTTCCTTGACACAATCGAGTTTCTGAAGAACCGGCGGACCCACCGACGGCACTGTCGAAATGATGGTCTTGCAGGGGATTTCGAGACCCGATTTAAGGATCGCCTTCTCGGACGTGGCCGCCACCAGCCGGTCGTTGAGGATGATCTCGACGCTGCGTTTCTTGAGTATCTTCTGCGCGAAAAGCGCCAGCGGTTCGGCCATCTCCGGCAGGATTCGCCCGTGCGAGTGCACCAGCACGCAGCGAACCTCCTCGTCGCGCAGGCGATTGTAATGCTTCTTGACGCTGCGAGTGAAGTTATTCAACTCCGCCAAAACCTCGACGCCGGAGAATCCGCCGCCGCCCACGACGAAGGTCAGCAGCTTGCGCCGGAAGGCCGCATCCTCCTCGACATCGGCCTCTTCGAGCACGTGAATTACATGATTGCGTAACGCGATGGCGTCCGCCAGCGTACGGAACGGCATCACGTTTTCGAACATCCCCGGCATGCCATAGAAATTGGTTACTTCACCCAGCGCGATCACCAGATAATCGTAAGGAATCTTCTTCGGGCGCGGCCGGAACCCCGGGCTGGCAGTCACTACCTTGTTTTTCAGATCGATGTCTTCCACTTCGCGCATCACCAGTTGGGTCCGGGGGCACAGCCGCCGGATCGGCGAAACCACATCCATCAGAGCGATGGATCCGGAGATCACCTCCGGCAGCATCGGCTGATAAACCCAATAGTTCTCACGGTTTATCAACCAAATGTCGGCTTCCTCCGGCTTCAACATTCGCTCCAGGCAACGGGCTGTGTAAACGCCGGCGAAGCCGCCTCCGAGTATGACGATCTGCTTCCTGCTGGCACTCATGATTTGGGGAGTCCACTGTAGTATAAAGCGGCCTGTATGGGCAGTGCAAAGCGACGCCCGAAAATTATCTATAATCGAGCAAGAAGGAGAAATAGCATTTGAGACCTTGTACCCATAAACTGATGAGGACTGCGCTCGCATGCCTGATCCTGGCGCTTTGCTCCTCCGGAGTATGGGGCGCAGACGCCGCTGCCGGCAAACCCGTTTTCACCGCCAAATGCAAGTCCTGCCACGGGGCCGACGGCGAAGGCAATGCAGCCGTCGCGAAGGCGCTGAAGGTGGAGATAAAACCGCTGAGCGCCACCACCACCGATGTCAAGCAGGTGATCACAGCCGGACAAGGCAAAATGAAGCCGGTTGCGAGCGTTACCGGCGCTGATCTTGACAACGTTGTTGCATACGTCAAGAGCCTGAAGAAATAGCCGCGCTTCTTACTGCCGGATTTCGAGGCGACAGCGTACGCGCGTTCTGCACCGCTCATCTGGGCGGCTCTTGCGGTTTCGCAAGCTCGGCCTCGATCTCCTCGATGGTCGGGAGCGTGCCCTTGAGCCGTTTCGGCAGTTCTTCGAGATGCCTGAACTCCGAGATGCCCATCGGGGTCGTTGTGTTCCTGAGGGCGTATCCCGCGAGGATCCGATTCTTCGCCTTGCAGAGAATAAGCCCGATGCTCAGTTGGTCGTCGGCGTGGCGGAGCATGTCGTCGGCCGCAGCGAGGTAGCGAAGCTTGAGATGGTAGAAAAGCAGATCGAGTTTGAAGTCCTCTCCGCCGACCTCAAGCGGCACCTAGTCCCCGACAAACGCGAACCCTACACCGAGTTCAATGAGAAACTGACGCAGATGCGCGAGGAGCCCACGTTCGAGGTCGCGCTCCTGCGCTTCTGTTGCGAGGGTAAGGAAATCGAAGTTGTAGGGATCTTTGATGAGCTGCTGCGCGAGATCGGACTGCGGAGAGGGAAGAGTCGCCCGGAAGTTCGTCAGCGCTTTCCCCTGCCGCCGATACAGCCGGCCCTCAATCTGCATGACCAGCACATTCCGGCTCCAGCCATTCTGGACGGCCTGTTGGATGTACCAGAGACGCTCCGCCCTGTCCTTCACTTTGTCGAGCAGGACGCAATTGTGGAACCAGGGCAATTGTGCAGCAGCCTGCTGCACAATTGATTCTTCCGGCCAGGCTTCTGCTAACGCCCTCATGTACTTGAGGTTGCGCGAAGAGAATCCATGCATCTCTGGGAATGTATGCCGAAGGTCTTTCGCAAGCTGGTCAATGACCTTTGCACCCCATCCCTCATCTTGCTGGCGGGTCAGAATCTCTTTCCCAATCCCCCAGTAGAGGAGAACGAGTTCGCGGTTCACAGCAAGGGCGGCCCGAACCTGTGCCGTCCGGATGCGGCTCTTCACCAGGGACAAGAGATCTTGGTAGCCCTTCGAGTGGGAGATGAGGTCCGCCATGGTCATCTTCTGTCGTACCAAATCGCGGGCGTCCAGGTATCAGTTTTCCGCAATTTCATCAGCGAGTGTGTGGTCAGATAGGCTACAATCCTTCACGGGGGAGCGCGGCTCGATCCACTTGCCGCCGGTGACCTAGCCGACACTTTCCCTTGAAAAGGATCATCATAGGGAGTACCCATGTCCACCTCGGCTCAAGCACAGCCTTCCCCGGCCAACATCGACCAGCTCGCGATCAACACCATTCGCACATTGGCCATGGATGCCGTCCAGCAAGCCAATTCGGGGCATCCGGGGACTCCCATGGCCATGGCGCCCGTGGTCTACAGCCTTTGGCAGAATTTCCTGCGATTCGATCCCGACGACCCGATCTGGCCCAATCGCGACCGCTTCGTGCTCTCCATGGGCCACGCCTCGACGTTGCTTTATTCGCTGCTCCACTTGTGCCAGGTGAAGGCCGTGAATCCCGAATATGAAACGCTGGGCAAGCCGAGCGTCACGCTGGACGACATCAAGCGATTCCGCCAGCTCGACAGCAAGTGCCCCGGCCACCCCGAGTATCGCTGGACCTCCGGCATCGAAACCACCACGGGACCGCTCGGCCAGGGCGTGGCAACGAGTGTCGGCATGGCCATCGCCTCGCGCTGGATGGCGCAGTATTTCAACCGGCCCGGTTTCGACATGATCGACTTCGACGTCTACGCGCTGGCGGGCGACGGCTGCATGATGGAAGGCGTCAGCGGCGAGGCCGCGTCCCTCGCCGGCCATTTGAAGCTCTCGAACCTGTGCTGGATCTACGACAACAACCACATCTCCATCGAAGGCAACACCGCACTGTCGTTCAGCGACGATGTGGCCACGCGCTTCATCGGTTACGGCTGGAACGTCACTCGCGTGGGCGATGCGAACGATCAGGATATGCTGCGGCGCGCGTTCCAGGTGTTCAAGGCCACCAGCGACCGGCCTACGCTCATCATCGTCGATAGCCACATCGCCTACGGCGCTCCCAACAAGCAGGACACGAGCGCCGCGCACGGCGAACCGCTGGGCGAGGAAGAGATCCGGCTCACCAAGCGCAATTACGGCTGGCCCGAAGACGCCAAGTTTCTGGTGCCGGGCGGCGTGTACGAGCGATTCGCGGAGCTGATGGCCAAGCGCGGCCACGGCCTGCGCGAAGTCTGGATGGCGAAGTTCGGCGAGTACAGCCGCGAATATCCGGAGCTGGCCGACCACCTCTTCAAAATGCAGAAGCGCCAGTTGCCGGATGGCTGGGACGCCGACCTTCCATCGTTTCCGGCGGATGCAAAGGGCATGGGCGGTCGCGATTCGTCCGGCAAGGTGCTGAACGCCATTGCTAAACGCGTTCCCTGGCTGATCGGCGGATCGGCGGATCTCGCGCCTTCCACCAAGACGCGGCTCACTTTCGATGGCGCCGGCGATTTCGAGGCATCCAGCTACGCCGGCCGCAATTTCCACTTTGGCATCCGCGAGCACGCCATGGGATCGATCCTCAACGGGATGTCGCTCTCGAAGACTCGCCCCTACGGCTCCGGCTTCCTGATTTTCAGCGACTACATGCGCGCGCCCATTCGCCTGAGCGCGCTCATGGAAATTCCCGTGATTTACATCTTCACGCACGACTCCATCGGAGTCGGCGAAGACGGGCCGACGCACCAGCCCGTGGAGCAACTGATTTCACTGCGCGCCATCCCCGGCCTCATCGTCATGCGTCCCGGCGATGCCAATGAAGTGGCCGAAGCCTGGCGCCTGATTCTACAATTCCGCCACGAGCCCGTCTGCCTGATCCTCTCGCGCCAGAACATGCCCACCTTGGATCGCACCAAATACGCGCCCGCTTCCGGATTGGCCCAAGGCGCTTATATTCTTGCCGACACGGTGGACGGCGATCCGCAGGTGATCCTGATCGGAACCGGCAGCGAAGTCGGCCTGTGCGTCGATGCATACGAGAAACTCGCGAGCGAGGGAATAAAAGCGCGCGTAGTCAGCATGCCATCTTGGGAGCTGTTCGAACACCAGAGCCAGGAGTATCAGGATCGCGTGCTGCCGCCAACCGTGAAAGCGCGGGTCTCGGTTGAGCAGTCGTCCACATTCGGGTGGGATCGCTACGCCGGACGGCGCGTCGGCATGCACACGTTCGGGGCATCGGCGCCGCTGAAAGAATTGCAAAAGAAGTTCGGCTTCACGCCGGACGCCGTAGTTGCGGCGGCGAAAGAAGAGATGGCGAGAGCGAAATAAGAGATGAAAACAGCGATTGGTTCCGACCATGCCGGATTCGATCTGAAGGTTGCGCTGGCGAAGTTCCTGCGCGACCTGGGCGACGAAGTGATCGACGTCGGTACTTACAATACCGATCCGGTGGATTACCCCGATTTTGCGGAAGCGGTCGGCAAAGCGGTTCTGGATGGCCGTGCCGAGCGCGGCGTATTGATTTGCGGAAGCGGCGTGGGCGCCAGTGTCGCCGCCAACAAGATGCACGGCATTCGCGCCGGCCTGTGTCACGATACGTATTCGGCGCACCAGGGTGTGGAGCACGACGAGATGAATGTCCTGGTTCTAGGCGGGCGCGTAATCGGACCCGCCTTGGCTCAAGAACTGGTCCACGCCTTTGCCACCGCCAGATTCACCAACGAGGAGCGCCATGTGCGCCGCCTGAACAAAGTCAAAGCCATCGAAGCGCGTGGCGCCTAGGAACAGAGCCGCGACCGTAAGGGAGCGGTAAGAACTACGAGAGGAAACAGCAATGAGCGTTCCAACAGCTACTCCGTTGAAAACCACCAACCCCCTGCAAGAACTTGCCAAGTACGGCCAGTCTCCCTGGCTCGATTACATCCGCCGCAGTCTGCTAACGAGCGGTGAGCTGAAGCGCCTGATCGAGCAGGACGGCCTCGGCGGCGTCACCTCCAACCCGGCCATCTTCGAGAAAGCCATCACCGGCAGCACGGACTACGCCGACGCTCTGATCGAATTGCAGAAGCGTAAGGATCTGGATGCGATGGGTGTGTACGAGATCCTGGCCATTCAGGATATCCAGGACGCCGCCGACACGCTGAGGCCGGTCTACGATCGGAGCAAGAAACGCGATGGATACGTCAGCCTCGAGGTCTCTCCGTTCCTCGCGCGCGACACCGAAGGCACCATCAAAGACGCCCGCCGGTTGTGGAAGGCCGTCAATCGTCCCAACCTCATGGTGAAAGTTCCAGCCACGGCGGAAGGCATTCCAGCCATCCAAACGCTCATCGGCGAGGGGATCAACATCAACGTCACGCTGCTGTTTGCGCAATCGATGTACGAAAAGGTAGCGCAAGCATACATCGCCGGGCTGAAGAATTACGTAGCCGCCGGCGGCGATCCGAGCCACGTCGCGAGCGTCGCCAGTTTCTTCATCAGCCGCATCGACAGCATGGTGGATGGCATCCTCAAAGCCAAGCTCAAGGCAACCGAGGACGCGAAAGAACAGGCATTGCTGCGCAGCCTGGTGGGCAAGGTCGCCATCGCCAATGGCAAACTCACCTACCAGCGCTACAAAGAGATTTTCTCGGGCTCCGAATGGAACCCGCTCGCAGCGAAAGGCGCTCAAACCCAGCGCGTTCTGTGGGCCAGCACCAGCACCAAGGACCCGGCTTATTCCGACGTCTACTACGTCGAAGAATTAATCGGACGCGATACCGTCGACACGATTCCTCCGGCGACATTCGATGCCTTCCGCGACCATGGCAAGGCCAAGGCGAGTCTCGAGGCAGACGTGGACGCAGCGCAAGACACCATGGACACGCTCGAAAAGGTCGGCGTCTCCATGAAGAAGGTTACTGACGACTTAGTAACTCAAGCCGTCAAGCTGTTCGCCGAACCTTTCGACAAGCTGCTCAATACCGTTGATGCCAAGTGTAAATATGTCTCGCAAGCTGAAGTGGATCCGCAGACTTACAGCTTGCCCGCTGAGATCAACGCGCAGCTTCAAGAGGCGATCGAGGATTGGAAAATGGCCGGTAAGGTGCGCCGCCTGTGGGCGCGCGACGCCACGCTCTGGACCGGGTCCGACGAAAGCAACTGGCTGGGATGGCTCGGAGTCACCGAAGACCAGCTCGCGCATAAGCAGCATCTCCAGGACGTCGCCGCTGACGTGAAAGCCGCGGGCTTCAAACACGCCCTACTGCTCGGAATGGGCGGATCCAGCCTGTGTCCTGAAGTTCTCAAGATGACTTTCGGCAAGATTGACGGCTTCCCGGAGCTGTTCGTCCTGGATTCCACCGATCCCGCGCAGGTGAAGGCATTCGAAAACAAAGTCGATATCGCCAACACGATTTTCATCGTCTCCAGCAAATCCGGTTCCACGCTGGAGCCGAATATTTTCAAGCAGTATTTCTTCGACCGCGTCAAGCAGGTGGTGGGCGCGGACAAGGCCGGCAGCCGCTTCATCGCTGTCACGGATCCGGGCTCGAAGTTCGAGCAGGTTGCTGAAGGCGACCGTTTCCGGCACATCTTCCACGGCGTTCCGAGCATCGGCGGTCGCTACTCGGCCCTTTCGGACTTCGGCATGGTTCCCGCAGCGGTGATGGGCATCGACGCTCTGAAATTCCTGGACCAAGCCGACGTGATGGCGATCGCCTGCTCCTCATGCCTGCCTGTGGACAAGAATCCTGGCGCGCTACTGGGGCTCATTCTCGGCGTAGCCGCGCGCAACGGCCGCGACAAAGTGACGCTCATCACCTCGCCCGCAATCTGTGATTTCGGCGCCTGGCTCGAGCAGTTGATGGCCGAATCCACGGGCAAGGACGGCAAGGGCCTGATCCCCGTGGATCGCGAGCCGCTCGGGAAGCCGGAAGCCTACGGGAACGATCGCGTCTTCGCCTATATCCGGATGGAAAATGGCGCAGATCCCGCGCAGGACCAGGCCGTGGATGCGCTCATCAAAGCCGGGCATCCGGTGGTGCGCATTGCGTTGAGCGACATTCATAACCTCGGCCAGGAAATGTTTCGCTGGGAGATCGCGACCGCAGTGGCTGGTTCGGTGATCGGCATCAACGCATTCAACCAGCCGGATGTCGAGGCCAGCAAAATCGCCACGCGCAAGCTGACCAGCGAATACGAGAAGACGGGATCGCTTCCGCCGGAATCGCCAATTCTCGATGAGAACGGCATTCAGTTATACACCGACGAGAAGAATGCAGCCGCGCTTCGCTCCGCCGCGGGCGCCGATAAGACGCTGGCGGGCTACCTGCGCGCGCATCTGAACCGTCTCGGCGCGGGCGATTATTTCGCCTTGCTCGGCTATGTCGAAATGAACGAGCCGCATGAAAAGGCGCTCCAAGGCATTCGCACCGCGGTGCGCGATAAGAAGCGCGTCGCCACGTGTCTTGGATTCGGGCCGCGGTTCCTGCACTCGACTGGCCAGGCTTACAAGGGCGGGCCGAATAGCGGCGTGTTCCTGCAAGTCACCTGCGACGACAGAGCCGACCTCGCGGTGCCCGGCCAGACATACACCTTCGGCGTAGTGAAAGCGGCGCAGGCACGCGGCGATTTCACGGTGCTGGCGGAGCGCAATCGCCGCGCCCTCCGCGTGCATCTCGGCGACGTAGAAACCGGCTTGTCCGCCTTGGAATCGGCCATAAGGAAGGCATTGTAGCGCACGCACTCGTGCGTGCCGCGTTCACACTCATGTGAACGCTTGAGTAAATTAGAAAAGGAGAACCAATGCAACTCGGAATGATCGGGCTGGGAAGAATGGGCGCGAACATGGTGCGCCGTTTGATGCGAGGCGGCCATCAGTGCGTGGTATTCGACCTGAACCCCGAGAACGTAAAGGGTCTCGCGAACGAAGGCGCCACCGGCGCGAGTTCCATGGAGGACTTCGTCAAGAAGCTCACCAAGCCCCGCGCGGCCTGGGTGATGGTGCCCGCGGGCGGTGCAACGGAAACCACCGTCATGAAGCTCGCCAGCCTCATGGAATCGGGCGACACCATCATCGATGGGGGCAATTCATATTTCAAAGACGATATTCGCCGCTCGAAAATCCTCAAGGACAAAGGCATCCATTACATGGACGTCGGCACCAGCGGCGGAGTCTGGGGCATCGAACGTGGCTATTGCATGATGCTCGGCGGATCGAAAGAATCGGCCGATCGTCTCGACCCCATTTTCAAGACACTCGCTCCAGGACGCGGCGACGTCGCTCCATCTCCAGGGCGCGAGAACAAGAAGAGCACCGCTGAGAGCGGCTACCTCTATTGCGGCCTGTCCGGCGCCGGCCACTTCGTCAAGATGGTACACAACGGCATCGAGTATGGCCTGATGCAGGCCTACGCGGAAGGCTTCGACATCATGCGCGGCGCGACCTCCAAGGAATTGCCCGAAGATCAGCGCTATTCCTTCGATCTGCCCGACATCGCCGAACTTTGGCGTCGCGGCAGCGTCGTGGGATCGTGGCTGCTCGACCTGACCGCCATGGCGCTCACCGAGGATCCCGAGCTTTCGCGTTTCACGGGAACGGTGCAGGATTCGGGCGAAGGCCGCTGGACCATCATGGCCGCCATCGAGGAGGCTGTGCCGTGCGACGTGCTCTCGGCGTCGCTTTACACGCGCTTCCGTTCGCGCCAGGACCATACGTTCGCCGAAAAGATGCTCTCAGGAATGCGCAATAAGTTCGGCGGGCATGTGGAGCGTGCCGCGGGTGGCTGATTCCGGAAAGGCTGCCTCACAAAACTCGATCCAGAAAGGCGAAACATGCAGCTAGCAGACGAAATTGCAGCAACCGGCAACAGCACCGCCGCGGGACGCTCCGCCAATCCGTGCGTGATGGTCATCTTCGGCGCATCCGGTGACTTGACCAAACGCAAGCTCATCCCCGCGCTCTACAACCTGGCGAAAGACAATCTGCTGTCCAAGGAGTTCGCACTGGTGGGCGTGGCACGCAACGAGATGGACACCGCACAGTTCCGCGAAATGATCGATAAGGAAATCGGCCAATTCACTACCACCAAGCTCGACCCGAAGCAATGGGAATGGATCTCAGAACGGATTCATTACATATCCGGCGATTTCGACGACCCCAACGTTTACCAGGGCTTGAGTGAACTCCTTGGGAAGCTCGATAAGGATTACGGCACGAAGGGCAATTACTTCTTCTATCTCGCCACTGCGCCAACTTTCTTTTCGCTGATCGTTAAACGGTTGGGCGAGGCTGGACTGGTGAAGGAGGAACAAGGCTGGCGGCGTGTGGTCATCGAGAAACCGTTCGGGCGCGATTACGAATCGGCGCGCCAACTGAACAAAGAGATCCGCCATGTGCTGGAGGAGAAGCAGATCTACCGCATCGATCACTATCTCGGCAAGGAAACCGTTCAGAATATTTTGGTCTTCCGCTTCGCCAACGGGATCTTCGAACCCATCTGGAACCGCCGTTATATCGATCACATCCAGATCACCGTCGCCGAAACCGTCGGCGTCGAGCAGCGCGGCCTTTACTACGACCAGGCCGGAACACTGCGCGACATGGTGCCGAACCATATTTTCCAGCTCATTTCGCTGACGGCCATGGAGCCGCCCATCTCCTTCGATGCCGACGTCGTTCGCGACGAACAGGCCAAGATTCTGAAGGCGCTGCAGCCCATGACGGACGAGGAAGTGCTCGTCCGCACCGTCCGCGGCCAATATGGCGAGGGCATGGTCAAAGGCGAGAAGGTGCTGGACTATCGACACGAGCAACTGGTTGCGCCGGAGTCGCGCACTGAAACGTTCGTCGCCATGAAGCTTTTCATCGACAACTGGCGCTGGGCCGATGTGCCGTTCTATTTGCGAACCGGCAAGGCGTTGGCGAAGCGCACTACCCAAATCGCCATCCAATTCAAACGCGCGCCTTTCGTGCTTTTCCGCAAGACCGCCGTGGAAAGTCTCGAGTCCAACCGGCTCGTGCTTCACCTCCAACCGGACGAAGGTATCTCGCTCAGTTTCGGCGCCAAGATTCCTGGCCCCGTCGTGCAAATCGGCGGCGTCAACATGAACTTCAATTACACAGACTACTTCAACGCCACGCCGCAGACCGGATACGAACGTCTGCTGTACGACTGCATGCTCGGCGACGCGACCCTGTTCCAGCGGTCTGACATGGTGGAAACCGCATGGCATGTTGTCGCTCCCATCTTGGATGTATGGGAAGCGCTGCCGCCCCGCCGCTTCCCGAATTATGCCGCGGGCACCTGGGGTCCTCCGGAGGCCGATGAATTGCTCACCAAGGATCATCGCCACTGGAGCACTTGCGAATGATCCTGGCCGGTGATATCGGCGGAACGAATACCAGGCTTGCTTTTTTCGAAGGAACCGCCGATCGGCTGAAACCGTTGGCGATTGAAGTATTCCCCAGCGGAGCGCACAAAGGCCCTGAGGAAATCGCGCGGAAGTTTTTAGCAAAACACAAACACACTGTCGACGCGGCATGCTTCGGAATTGCGGGAGCTGTAGTGGACGGGCGCGTCGAAACTCCCAATCTGCCCTGGCAGGTGAATGAGCGCGATCTGGCGGCAGAGCTGCATTTGGACCACGTCGAATTGATCAACGATCTGTTGGCGAACGCGCATGGCATCGCTCTGCTGGACGCATCCGACTTCGTGGTGCTGAATCCGGGACAGCCTGGCCTGGGCGGAAATCGCGCGCTGATTTCGGCCGGCACGGGCTTGGGAGAAGCGGGCTTGCTGGCCGAATCCAGCGGCTACCGTCCGTTTCCCTCCGAAGGCGGTCACGTGGATTTCGCGCCGCGCAACGAACTGGAATTGGACATGCTGCGGTTTTTGATGGACCGCTTCGATCACGTCAGCTACGAGCGCGTCCTCTCCGGCCCGGGACTCTTCAACATCTATCGATTTCTCCGCGACACCCGCCGCGGAGATGAGCCCGCTTGGCTTGCCGAGCAGATCGCGCAAGGCGATCCATCGGCCGTAATCGCGAATTCCGCTCTGGAAGAAACTTCGGCCATATGCGTTCAAGCGCTGGATATCTTCGTATCCATATACGGCGCGGAAGCCGGCAACCTGGCGCTGAAGTTCGTCGCCACGGGCGGCACGTTCGTGGGCGGCGGCATCGCGCCGAAAATCCTTCCCAGGCTGCACAATCCCGCTTTCATGCACGCGTTCCACGACAAAGGACGCATCGGCTCGCTGCTCAAGGACATTCCCGTAAGCGTGATCACCAACGATAAGACCGCATTGTTCGGCGCCGGCCGCGCCGCTGCACTGGCACGGAAACGTTAGGGCCGCGAATAAACGCGAATAAGATATTTGCGTCCATTCGCGTTCATTCGCGGCCAAACGAGTCTACCTTTCCATCTTCAACGCCGGATCGGCTTGTCCAGAGTGTCCCAATCATAAGCGCGCGCTACACGGTCGCGAATCTCTTGCAATATGAGCCCGCCGCTATCGCTGTTGGTCATGATCACAACGCCGTAACCCTTCGCACGATGTGCAAACAAGTCGCACCGAAATCCCCAATTGCTTCCTCCGTGACTGAAATACCAGCCCTCGCCCTGTTTTTCGATGGTGAAGCCCACGGCGAATGGGCCAACGCCAACCGGCGTGACCATCTCCTGCATCATGCTCTGAGAGAGCACTCGGCCGGGTTTTCCCGCTAGAGTCATTTGCACCTCGACGGCGAATTTTGCCAGATCGGCTGGAGTGGTCCAGAGTCCTGCGGCGGCCTGTTCGGGATACACGTGACACTTGACGTTCATGGGACGTCCCGCTCCGTTATGCGCGCGGGCGGCCTGAGCCGCACGCGGCTGCGGCAGTGGCTGCTCGTAGCTGCTGTTGGTCATGCCGATGGGATCGAGCACATATTCCCGCATGATCAGCGCAAACGGTTTGCCCACAATGTCCGTAAGCGCAAGTTGCTCGATTATAACCGCCCCGCCGGAGTATTTGTATCCGGTGAGCGGCGGCCGCTCGAGGCGCACCACACCGACATTCGACGGCGGAAGACCATCGAGAATTTGCGCCACGGTCGGCATCGGGGCCGAAGGGGGATAGCCCGGAAAGCCAAAGCCGTCGCCGGTTCCCGAGGTGTGGCTCATCAACATGCGCGGAGTGACCGGAGTATTTTTCGTAAACTCGCCGCCGGGAAGTTTCCAGGACTTCAGAATCGTATTGATGTCCTGATCCAGCCGGAATTTCCCGTCCTGAATGGCTTTCAAAGAGGCCATCGCAGCAACTGGTTTGCTGATGGAAGCGGCCTGAAACATCGTCTCCACCTGAACCGGTGCGCGCGTTTCCACATCGGCCACGCCCCAACCCTTGGCCCAATGGATCTTGAAATCCTTGATCACAGCGATGCTCACCCCTGGCCCATGAAAACGATTCATCATCTGCTGCAACGTAAACGAATCGAGCCCCTGATGGTCCGGTACTTGCGCTGCCTCTACGGTGGCGATCATCCGCGCGGCATCCTGAGGGAACGTCGCGCACGCGAAACACAGCGTCAGCAGGAATATACGTGCGATTTTTACGGCGACTTGCATCGTACTTACATGGTACAGTTACCGGGCAGGTTGCTTAACGGCCCTGGCGCAGGCGCAGGCCAACTCGGCGACGGATGATCGGATTGCCCATTCTGAAGATGATACCCTGATTCTTTCCGCATGATCTCCGTCCGGAGTCTCGCCAAATCCTTTCACGACAAGAAGCGCGGTGTCGTCCACGCGCTCGATCATATTTCATTCGACGTCCGCGCCCGCGAGATCTTTGGCCTGCTCGGTCCCAACGGCGCCGGCAAAACTACCTGCCTGCGTCTCCTGGCCACGATTCTGAAGCCCACGGAGGGCACGGCCCAGGTCGGTGGCGCCGACATTGTCCAGTCTCCTGAAGCCGTCCGGCGCCAGATCGGGTTTCTCTCCGGCGACATGGGCTCCTACGTCCGGCTCACCGCTCGGGAAGTGCTCGGTTTTTTTGGCAGGCTGAACGGTCTCGAAGGACAGAGGCTGCGCCAAAGAATCGAGGAGATGGTGGAGACGTTCGGATTCGGCGAGTACGCCGACACAAGAATTGAGAAGCTCTCCACGGGGATGAAGCAGAAGGTCGCCATTGCGCGCACGGTGCTGCACGATCCACCCATCCTCATTCTTGACGAACCCAGCGCGGGCCTGGACGTTCCCACCGCCAGGCTGATCGAACGTTTCATCCTGAACGCCAAAGATTCCGGCAAATGCATCCTGTTCTCGACGCACGTGATGGAGGAAGCCGAATATCTTTGCGACCGCATAGGCGTCGTTCACCAGGGCAGGCTCAAGGCATTGGGAACCATGGACCAGCTCCGCGAGAGGACCGGTAAGCAGCGGCTCCGTGAGATTTTTCTGGACCTGCTGGACATGTCGGATCAAGCGCAGGAGGCGCGCACATGAATATCAGAATCAGCGCGGCCGTGTACCAGAAAGAAATGCTCGAAATTTTCCGCGACCGGCGGACCCTGATCAGCATGGTGGCGGTCCCACTGCTTGCGATTCCTCTGATGTTCAATCTCATCAACCGCTTCATGTCCTCGCGCGAGAAACAGGCGGAAGGCGAAGCCATTACCGTCGGCGTTTTGAGCGAGGCGAAAGTGCCCACGGTGCTCGACGCTCTGAGAGCGGCCGGATTCCAGCCCGTGGTGAAGGCCGACCTGCGGGCAGCCGTGGAAAACAAGGAAGTCGCCGCCGCGGTGGAAGAAACCGAGAGCGCTGGCGGCGAGAAGCGGGTGAACATCTACATCGACCGCACGCGTCAGGCTTCCGAGATTGCCGGCGACAAAATCCGCGCGGCTCTCGACAAACTGAAGATGGACACCGTCCGCGCCAGCTTGCGCGGGTCCGGCCTATCGGAGAAGGTCCTGACGCCGTTCACCACCCAACGCGTCAACGTAGCTTCGGAAAAAAAGATGTCGGGATTGATTTTCGGCAGCGCTTTGGGCTACATCGTCATTCTTCTGATGTTCACTGGCGCGATGTATCCGGCCATCGACATGACCGCCGGAGAAAAGGAACGGCGCACGCTGGAAGCGGTCTTAAGCTCGCCTGCCGCGAGAAATGACATCGTGCTCGGAAAGGTTGCCGCAACCGCTACCGCCGCATTCATCACGGCGATGCTGACTTTGGGCAGCATGGCCTATTCGTTCCGCTTTGCGCCACACGCGTCCCAAGCGCAAGAAGCTTTTCACATGGCGCCGCCCGACATTCGATCGCTCGCGATGGTGCTGGTGGTTGTGCTTCCCACGGCCATCATGGCGGCTTCGCTTATGGTGGCGATCGCACTGTTCGCCAAGAGTTACAAGGAAGGGCAGAGTTATCTGACGCCCATTGTGATGCTGGCGGCGTTCCCCGCGGTGGTGGGCATGCTTCCGGGCTTGGAGTTGACGCCGTCGCTCGCGCTGATCCCGATCTTCAACGTCTGCCAGCTCGTGAAAGAGATCTTCCTGGGCGAATTCTCGCGAGTGGCATTCGCCGTCGCGTTTGGCGCCAATCTGGCGTATGCGGCGATTGCGTTCTTCGTGGCCTCCAGGATCTTCAAAAGCGAGAGCGTGCTGTTCCGGGTTTAATTGGCCGCGAATGAACGCAAATAAATGCAAATCCTATTCGCGTTGATTCGCGTTCATTCGCGGCCTATTGTTTAAACTGGTCGGCAAGGTACTTGAGGATGCCTTCCCGATCTTCGGGCTTCACCGGAGCGCCCCAGCCCGTCATTTTGTTCATCTCGCGATCCCATTGCGCGCGCGTCAGACGCTGCTGCACCATCATGCCTTCGTCGTGGCAGGTCAGGCACGCGGCCTTATAGCCCGTGGGTTGCTGCGACGGTTTTGTGCCGTCGGCGGCGCGCGGCGGCTCCTTGCTCGACACCTCAACTTCCACTCGCTGTGCGACGTTCCACAAGTAACCGGAGGGATTCCACTCCTGGCTTAACGGCTGAATTTGTCCGGCGGCATTCTTCGCACGCGCCAGGAGTGTGTGCTTGCCTTCCGGCGCCTTCCAGTCGAGTTCCCACAAGCGCCACGCATACCGGCTCTGGTCCTTGCCGAGCTTTGCCGGCTTCCAGGTAGTCCCGCCATCCACGGAAACGTCAACGCCGGTCACCGGCGAACTGTTGGACCACGCGGCGCCGCTGATACGAACTCGTCCGGGCTTCGCCCATCCGTTCGGGGTCGCGATCACCGATTTTACGTTGAGATCGGTCACCGGAACCATCTGTGCGGGATCCACCGCCGAACCCGGCGCAACGGAACCTGCGGGGTGCCGGTAGGCGGTCTTCATCCAGAAACCTTCGAATTCGCGATCGAGCACTTCGATGTGTTGCAGCCACTTCACCCACGAATCGCCCGCCCAGCCCGGAACGACGAGCCGCAACGGAAAACCGTGTTCCTGCGGCAGCGGCTGGCCGTTCATCTCGAAGGCCAGCAGCGTATCCGGATCGAGCGCCTTTTTCACCGGGATAGTGCGGCGGAAATCTTCCATTTTGCCGAGCGGGACATCGGCGCCGTCGAAGAGAATCTCCTTTGCGGACTCCTTCAACTTGGCTTTTTCGAGCACGTCGCGCAACCGTACACCCGCCCACTTGCCATTGCCGACGCTGCCGAAAGCCCACTGAGTTCCTGAGACACGCGGCTGGTAGAAGCTGCGGCCATTGCCGGCGCACTCGAGCACGCCGGCCAGTTCCACCCGCGGCAGCTTTTTCAGGTCGTCCATCGCCAGCGCCAATGGCTGGTTGACGACGCCATCCAGCTTGAGTTGCCAATCGCTCAGATTTACGCGCTCGGGAATGTAGGTGTGGCAGCGGACGAAGAACCGGTCGGCCGGGGTGATCCACTCCTTGAAGCCGTCGAGCGGCATCTCGATATCTTCCGGGCGCGACGAGCGCACGATCATCCGCGAAAGGTCGGCAGCGGAGTTCAGACGCGGCAATACTCCCGCCGCGGCGGCGAAGAACAGTTTGCGTCGGTTTAGTCTCATCAAAAGCTCACGTTCTTGCTCACGAAAGCGCCGTCGCGGATCTCGACGTCGAAATCCAGCGCCGATCCGTTTCGCGCCACGCGAACACGATACGTGGCGGGAGCAAGGTTGAAGATGGCAGGCGTACGCCTGGGTTGCATTTCATTATTGATCTCGATCGTGGCGCCCGGTGGATTCGATGTCACGCTCAGCGTCCCCGCGGCCTTGGTCATCTGCAGGAAGATATCGCCATCCTGAGGAACGTTGAAGACTCGCGGATAGGAACGGAATCCGGACAGTTGCGCGTTGAGCGCGTGTCTTCCCGACGGGAGCGACAACATACAAGGTGTTCTGCATGCCAGTGAGGAATTGCCGTCGATCAGGACCTGAGCGCCCGGCGGATCGGTCAAGAACTGAATCGTCTGCTCGGGGCCGGATTTCGGGGCGACCACGGGCGGCGGAATCATGGAAACTTCGCGGCGAGGTGTATCGCGCGGCGTGTCGCTCGCCGTACTTTCCGGAGTTGTTGTTGCGGGCGGACCTTCCGGCTTGGGCGCGCTCTTGGCAGCATCGTCCGGAACTCGCGGGTCGCCCACGGGGCTTGGCTTCGCCGGCGCATCCGCCGCTCGCGTCGGGTTGGCCGGTTTCTGCGCCGCTACCTCCACCGGCGCTGGCGCGGGCTCCGCGCCGCGGTTAAACAAAAACTTTTGTGCGCCGAACAAAACCAGACCCACCAGCCCGATGCCTACCAGCATCCACAGCAGGCTCTTGAGCAACGGATTCGAGCTGTCCATATCGTCGCGCCGCAGTTCCCGCGCGGGCGTGAATTGCAGTGAGGGAACCGGTTCCGGCTCCTTCACGGGGGGTGCGGGAACAGACGTGTGATCGATCGCCGCGCCGCCGCCGATGGTCGGCATGCTCTGCGCGGTGGCTCTCGGAAGCGGATGCCAGCCCGGATTCGCGTTGCAAGCCGAGGCCAGCGCATCCACGAACTCGATACAGTTTGGGAAACGCTCGGCGGTGCTCTTCGACAGCGCTTTGCGCAGCACCGTTTCCACCTGCGGTCCCAGCGTCGGATTCAGCCGCTGCGGCGGAACCGGATCCTCGCGAACGATGCGATACAAGAGCGAAGGTAGGTGATCCGCCACGAAGGGCTTCTCGCCGGTCAGCACCTCGTACGCGATGACGGCCAGCGAGAACTGATCCGCGCGGCCGTCCACGGCGTGCCCTTGCACCTGCTCCGGCGACATGTAGTTCGGCGTGCCCATCATGACTCCGCTTTGCGTCATCTGCTGCGAAAGAATCTTGGCCACGCCGAAGTCGGTGATCTTCGCCAGCGTGCCATCGTGAATCAGGATATTCGCGGGCTTGATGTCGCGATGCACGATGCCTTTTTTATGGGCGTAGTCCAGTGCGATGGCGGTCTGCCTGAAAATCGAGAGCACGCCATCCTTTTCCAGCGCTTGCTGGCTGTTCAGGAGCTTTTCGAGCGGAGGGCCGTCGACAAACTCCATGAAAATATACGCCAGCTCGTTCTCCTCGGCGATATCGTAGATGGTGACGATATTGGGATGCGAGAGGATGCCGGCCGATTGGGCCTCGCGAAACAAGCGCTCGCGCAGCCGGTCGCGCTCGGCGGCGTCGGTGAAATCCGAGAGCCGGATGGTTTTGATGGCAATTACCCGGCCGATGGCGGGATCCTGAGCTCTATAAACGACCCCCGTCGCGCCCCGTCCGAGTTCGTCCAGTATTTGGTATCGGCCGATCTGCTGCACGGCTCTCCACAGCGCACAGCGAAACTACTCGCAAGTGCCCTAGTGAACTTAGTTTAACAGGTTGACGGATCTTACTCACGCAGACTGGGCCGCCGAGACCGACTACTTCGTCTCCTGCATCACCACGCGGGGAGAACTCATGTTCCGCCTGAAAGCCGCCGCCGAAGGCAAACCGGCGGTGCCCCTGTTTTCCAAGACAGGCCTAGCTTATTGACAAAGCAGTTTCTCCCACCACCCACAACCCACTACCCACAACCTATTTCAACCCAAACGTCAAAATCGACCCGCCCGCAGCCACCGCAATGTACTGCTTCCCGTCCAGCGTATAACTGATCGGCGACGCATTCACCGCACCGCCCGTCTGGAACTTCCACAGCACCTTGCCTGTGCGAGCGTCCAGCGCGAACAAGTAGCCCTCCCAATCGCCGCTGAACACCAGTCCTCCCGCCGTAGCTAGAATTCCGGCTGAAGGCGTACTCACCATATCGAACCGCCACTTCGTCTCACCCGTCGCCGGATCCACGGCGAGTATCGTTCCCGTGCCGTGATCCTTCGGCGGACCCTCCACCGTGCTGGCCTGATACCAATGCCCCTCCTGGAATCCCTGCTTGGTTTTATAGAACAAATGGCAGTTCTCGCTCGACTGGAAGTAGTAGAGTCCGGTTTGCGGGCTATACGCCGTCGCCTGCCAGTTGTGCCCGCCGCCGAGTCCCGGGCAAACCAGGTTGCCCTCCTCGGTCGGATCTTTCCCTGGAATCAGAATCGGACGCCCATCCGTTCCGATGCCTTTCGCCCAAGTCACTTTCGTGTAAGGCTTCGTTACCAGCACTTTTCCGTTGGTGCGGTCGAGCGCATAGAAAAAGCCATTGCGATTGGCTTGCACCAGCGCCTTCACCTTGCGGCCCTGCACCGTCAAGTCGACTAGCACCGGATCGCTGATCGCGTCCCAATCGTGTACGTCGTGCGGCGTGAATTGATAATGCCACTTCAGCTTTCCCGTATCGGCGTCGAGCGCCACCACGCTGCACGCGTACAGATTGTCGCCTTGCCGCACATCGCCGTCCATGTCCGGCCCTGGATTTCCGATCCCCCAATACACCAGGTTCAGCTCGGGATCGTAGGTTCCCGTGATCCAGGTCGAGCCGCCGCCGCGCTTCCAGGAATCGCCCGACCAAGTGTCGCTGCCCGCCTCGCCCTCGCCGGGCACGGTGTTGAAGCGCCACGCCAGCTTGCCCGTGTTGGCATCGTAGGCGTCGATAAATCCGCGCGTCCCAAATTCCGCGCCGGCGATTCCGGTAATCACCAGGTTCTTCGCCACCAACGGCGCATTCGTAGAGCTGTAGCCTCTCTGGTATTCCGCCAGCGGCGTCTCCCAAAGCGTGATGCCGCTACGCACATCCAGCGCCACCAGCTTCGCCTCGATGTTTACGCGAAAAAGTTTATCGCCCAGCGTGGCGAAACCGCGATTCACTTCGCCGCAGCACAGATTCAGGCGGCCCGGCGGCGTCTTCTTGCTGTGCCACACCGGCTTGCCAGTGACCAAGTCCAGCGACCAGGAGTTGTTCGATGGCCCGGCGACGAACATCTGCCGGTCAAACACCAAAGGCGTCGTTTCGTAACCGCCCGCGATGCCGCTTTGAAAAATCCATTGCGGCGCCAGCCGCGCGACGCTTCGCGTGTCGATCTGCGCGAGATCGCTGTAGCGCCAGCCCAGCGAGTTCTGCCCGTAGGTCTTCCACTCGCCCGCGCCGGATTGCGCCCACAGCGCCGGGGCGATCGCGAGCAGCGTCATGATCGGGAATTTCATCGGTCACCTCCCAGACTTGCCAGATATGCGAGCAAGTCGTCCAGCTCGCTCGCGCTGAAGACGCGCCCGTAATTCGACGGCATCAGCGAGCGATCCTCCCGCTGGACGGATTTCACATCGTCTTTCATGAATGAGTAGTAGCGCCCGGAGAGATCCATCAACTGGGCCGAAAAATTATCCAAGCCCTTCTCAACGCCCGTGATCTTCTTGCCATCGCGCGTGACTACCGTGATCGTGGAGTAGCCGCCGGTCAGATCGGCATCGGGCGCTACTACGGACTCCCGAAGATAAGCCAGACTGCGCTGACGGCCGGCGCGCGTGAGCTCCGGCCCGATCGCGCTGCCGCGCGTTCCCACACGATGGCACGCTCCGCAGTTGCCCTTTCCCCAGAAAAGCTTCTCGCCCGCGGCCCGGTCGCCCGTGATCGGCGCGTGGGTCGGCTGCACAACCGATCGGAGGTAGGAAACCACCCGCCACAGGTTCTCATCGTCCAGGTTTTCCCGAAAGCTCGGCATGGGCGTCCCGGGGACACCGCCCGAAACCACGTGATACAGATCGGCGTCGGTGTCGCCGTTCGAATACGTTCCGCGCGTCAGATCCGGCCCGCCGCGCCCGCCCTTGGCGTGAAGCCCGTGGCATCCGCCGCAATACATCCGGAACGTCATCCGGCCGGTTTCCACAGCCTCGGCATTGCCGGCAAACGGGTTCTTCGCAGGGGTTTTGTCGGTTTGTGCCAGGCACGCGCCGCCGAGCGCCAGAATCGTCAAGAACTTGTGGTTCACGAAGGAAGGATAGCACTAAAACTTTGTGTAGTACTTTTTCGCCGGAGGACTAAGGCGTTTCGCGTCTGGCGCTTTGCGATCCGACGCCGTAGCATGCGAATAGAGGGAAAATCTATGCGCGCGTTCGCTTACATCGCAATTGCCGGAAGTCTTCTGCTGGCCTCCAGCATTCCAGCTCAGACTCTAACCGAACATGCCGCCGCCGCGGCCGGCGCCACCATCGGCACCGCGGGCGGAAAACAGGTCAGCAACGCCATCACGAAGATCTTCGGCCAAGTGGACGACACGGCGAAAAAAGCCGCGGGCGCAAAAGTTGAAGCTGCAGCACCGGTGAAGCAAACCAGCGCGACTCCCGCGGCGGCCCCTTCCTTCGCCGCCACGGGCAGCAGCACCCCAACGCGCCGGAAACCTCGCACGCCCGCTCCGGATTACGAGTCCACGGCCAGCGTTAACACGCCGGTTCTAGCCGCTCGCGTAGCCGAAGAACCGACACGCAAAGAACCCACCGCGGAAGAACTAGCCGGCATTAAAGTCGGCGCCACGAAAAAGGATCTGCTAGCCGCGCTCGGCACTCCCGCATCGCGCGTCACGATTCCCGACGAAGGCCACTTGCTTGAAATCTGCCAGTATTGGGCCAAGGGCAAACCCATCGGCACCGTCCGCCTGGACAACGGTCAAGTAGTGACAGTAGAACCCCGATCCGACAACTGATGTGACTTCTTGTGGCAGGCCTTCCGGTGTCAAGTATCGGGACATGCGTTACGGGCCTGCAGCCGGCTTCAGCCGGCATGACCCGGTTATTACACTTAAGTACGTGAAGTCCACCCCTTCGGTCATCAGGAAAGCGCTCGAAGAATACCCGCACAAGATCAAGCGGGCGCGATTCCTGGAGGACGCCCGGAGGCAATCGATGCTGGCCGACCCCACCCTCAATGAGGACGAGGAAATTTGGTTCGAGCACGCTGATAGCGGACTGGACCGACATTGATCCAACCCCTAGAAAACTAACACAGCCAGGAATGACTGTGCCACAGTAAACTGATTATGTGGCGCGCCTTCTGGTCCTCCTGTTCTTCCTGACCCTCCGCCTGGCCCAAGCCGGCGCCGCCTCCGACCTCGCCCGCCAGCTCCAGCAAGCCTCGCTCGATCCCCAAGAAACCTATCGCGTATCCGACATCAACTTCTCGAAAGAAGACATCAAGATCTACCTGACCTCCGGCTATCTGATATTCGCGAAGCCTATCGCCGGCATCCGCCCGGGCGCGGTCTTCGTCGCGAGCGCGGAAGGCGGCGACGGCGAAGTTCTTCTGATGCCCCCGGTCCGCAGCGAGCGCCTGTCGCTGGCCACGTTTACCGAAGCGCCCAACCTCGAAGAGCACTTCAAGGCCATAGTCATGGTTCTCACCGACGCCACAGCCAACAATCTGCTGGCGCAAATCCAGGCCAGTCCAACCGCAAAGAAACTCCCGGAGATGGGAGGCGTTCTTACCGATCAGTGGGATCCCGTTTTCCGCAACCTCACCGGCAGTTTCGAAACCCGCCTGGTCTACGACCTGCTCTCCACCGACCGCAAATCCGGCATGTTCTACATCGCCGTTTCGGGCAACAACCTGGGCAATTTCGATGTGCTCAACGACCCAACCGCCCACGAGCAGATCTTCGCCGGCAAGCTCGTTTACCGCGATAACCGCACGTATTTCGATACCTGGACCAGCTTCCCCTCGCGCTCTGCCCGCAACGGCGCCGCATCCGACGCTCCCCGATTCGTCCTGGACAATTTCCGCATCGAGTCGACTATCGATCCTGACCTGAAGATGCACGCTGTCACGCGCGCCACCCTAACGCCGAAACAGAACGTGGCCCGCGCAGTGCCCATCAACATCTCCGGAAACATGCGCGTTACCGAAGCCAGCATCGACGGCCGCGCCGTCGAGGTATTTGAACATGACTCGCTGCGCTCGAACCTCATCTTCAGCACCGGCAACCACCAGGTCTTGCTGGTTTGCGATGCTCCGCTCGATCCCGCCAAGCCGCATGAAGTCGAGATCCACCACGAAGGCGCAGTGATTCTCAAGGCCGGCGCCGACGTCTATTACATAGCCTCGCGCACCAACTGGTATCCACGCCTTGGCCTGGACCTTGCCAATTACGAACTGACGTTCCGCTATCCCAAAAACCTCCTGGTAGTCGCTACGGGCAACCCGGTGGACGATCGCACGGACGGGATCGAGCGCATCACGCGCTACAAGACCGAATCTCCGGTTCGCCTGGCAGGTTTCAATCTGGGTAACTACCAGTCCGTTTCGACGACGCTAAAAGGATACAACATCGAAGTCTATGCGAATCGTCACCTCGAAAGCGCTCTAGCGCCCAAAGCTCCGCCTCCACCCGCGTTGCCGCCGCCAACGCCATTCGGCAGGCCGCGCAGGAGCGATCCACTCCTCACTGAGCCCACACCGCCGCCACCCGACCCCGTCGGCCGCCTCCAGCTCTTAGCCAAGGACGTCGCTGGCGCACTGGATTTCATGATGACGGAATTCGGCCCGCCGCCCATGCGCACGCTCGCCATCACGCCCATCCCCGGCGGTTTCGGCCAGGGATTCCCCGGATTGGTCTATCTTTCGACGCTCGCCTACATCGATCCCGAACAGCGCCCGGCAGCCCTTCGCGAGCGCACGCAGCAAACTTTTTACTCGGAGCTTCTCGAAGCCCATGAAGTGGCGCATCAGTGGTGGGGCAACATGGTGATCCCCGCCAGCTACCAGGACGAATGGCTGATGGAATCGCTCGCTAATTATTCCGCGCTGCTGCTGCTCGAAAAGAAAAAAGGCATCAAGGCCGTGGACGCGGTGCTCGACGACTACAAGAAACATCTGCTCGCGAAGCTGGAAAGCGGCAACACTCTGGAATCCGCCGGCCCCATCACCTGGGGTTACCGCCTCCAATCTTCCGTCGCGCCGAATGCCTGGCGCACGGTCACCTACGAAAAAGGCACCTGGATCATTCATATGCTGCGGCGCCGCCTGGGCGACCAGAAGTTCAAGAGCCTCCTGCATGAAGTTTGCGATCGCTATCGCTTCAGCACCATCAGCACGGAGCAATTCCGCGAACTCGCCCGCGAGTACGCGCCGCCCAAGTCGCCGGATCCCACGCTGCGTGCCTTCTTCGATAATTGGGTCTACGGAACCGGCATCCCGGCCGTGAAGCTGACGTACTCCTGGCGTGGAACGCGACTCACGGGAACCGTTTCGCAGCGCGGCGTGGACGACGACTTCACCGCGTTCGTTCCGGTCGAAATCGTGGCCGGAAGGCAGCGAACCGTCCACTGGCTCGCCACCGGCAGCGATCCGGTTTCATTTTCAATTCCTATGAAAGTGGCTCCCACCAGGGTCGCCCTGCTCCCGGCCGACTGCCTGATCACTATCCCCAAATGACCGGATCCTGAGATCATGCCCATCGCCACGAAACGGAAGGTGGAAGCCAGGAAGACGTCTCCGATTATCGAGGCGGAGCCCGATCCGCGGCCGCAGGAAGAAGAACAGGCGCCTGCGCGAAAAGTTACAGCGCTGATCTTTTCCTACGACAGCGCACCGGCGCTGCGGCGGTGTCTGGCGGCCATCGAAGGTTCCAATGATCGCAGCACCATCGAAATCCTGGTGGTCGACTGCGGCTCGCATGACGAAAGCCCGCAACTCGATTCCGAATTTCCCGAGGTGACCATCCTGCGCCTGCCGCGATATTTCGGACGGACCAAGGCCATCAATATCGGCACCCGCACCGCCGCCGGCGAATTTCTGTTCATTCTGACGCCCGAAGTCGAAGTTCTCCCCAACACGATTCCGGCGCTAGTGTCGCGCCTCGAGTCCGACTCGGAGGCCGTGGCCGTCTGCCCGCTGCTTGTGGACACCGAAGCCCGGCCGATCGAGCAATTCTACGTTCTCCCGACGCCTTCCACCGGCATCGAGCTCACGCCGGTCGCTGTGGACAAAACCGCCGAGACAGTTTCGGTGGAGTACGCAACCTTCCGAGCTCTGCTGGTTCGGAAGTATTTTGTGAAAGGGATCAATTATCTCGACGAGCGCTACGGCGAGTTCTGGTCCGACGCCGAGCTGTGCTACCAGATCCGCCGCGCGGCGAGAAAGACTCTGGTGATGCCGCAAGTGACGGCGCTTTACACGCCCGGATCGCCGTATTCGGAATCCTCGCGCACCATCTTTGCAGCCGACCGGGTCCACGGCGCCGCGGTTTATTTCGCCAAGCACTACGGCTTCGTGACCGGCCTGTTGTTCCGCATCAAATCGATTCTGAAGGCTCTCTTCACCCTACGCCTCCCCCTATTCGTCGCCTTAGTCCAAGCCAGCAAAATCGACGGCAGCCAAACCGTTATTCTTTAGAATCAACTACTTCCTTAGGTTTTCCCACAACCCACAACCCACGACCCACAACCTCGGCGCGGCGTGCCCCAGTACCTAACGTTCTCCCGGTCTACTGCCGATATTAAGGTCGGTATGCAGATAGACGCTCTGCTGTGGATACTCCTGCCAGTTTTCATCGCCGCCGGTTCCGCGCTGCTTTCCTTCTACATCATGCAAGCGCGCATGGAGGTAGCGGTCGCCAAGGAACGCGAATTCCTGGTCGAAGCCCGCGCCGAGACGCGCACCGCGCAGAACACCATGGAGGAGCGCGTCAAGGCCACTGAAGAGGGGGCCCGCCGCCGCGCCCTGGACGACTTCATGCAGGACTTCCGCGTGGAAGAGCGCCACTATTTCCGCGAGAACAAAGCGCTGGATGCCCGCCGGAAATCGATGGTGCTGCAGGAACGCCTCTACTTCCGCAACATCCCGCTCTCCAACTGGGTGGAGCACGAGATGGTCGTGGAACAGGACGGCGCCGATCCGCAGCAAATCGCCAAAGGCTACTCGATCTTCAGCACCAGGTCGCTGGTTGACGAAAGCAAGCCCGTAGTATCGCGCATGCTAGAGCAGCCCGAGCTGGCCGCAGCGTTAAGCAACGGCCACGCGAGCTAACAGCTTGGTGGGGCAGCCAATCTAGGCTGCAGCCGCCTTTTAGGCGGCTTTCCCCGTCGCTCACCGCCGGATTTGTTGGACACTACCACACTGGGGCGTGCGCCAAGATTAATTGCGGAATGAAACGCCAAAGATCGTCTTCTCGATGTCCTTCCACTGTCGATGAGCTTTGGCATCGTTTGACTCGGATTGGAACTTCTCAACCATCTGTTCGAGCTTCCTCTTCCGGGCTTCACCTACACGCTTGACCAAAGTCTCGAGGGACTCGCAGCTGGAAACAACTTGTTCGCCCTTCAGCGTTTCGACGGCTGCGGTCACATTCTGATGATCGAGTGATCGGACTGCTTCAAATGATGCAATCGACCGGGACGAGCATTGTCCCATCTTCCCCAAGATGCCCCATTTGCAACGTCTCATCGCCAAAACGCTCCCTCATACGAAGAACTTCATCGGCGGTGAGCCTGATTTCTTCTTGCGATAGCTCTTCGAGGAATTGAACGAAGGTGAGCATCAGCCGTCTCTAATCTGATCCTACATCAAGACGTCCAGCCTACGCTAAGTCCCGCAGGCTCAGACCTTTTTTGGCGGTCTTGTCAACCCAATCGCCTCGCCTCCGTCCAGATTATATGATGGGCGTCATGGCCGATCGGCTGGGAGCCAGTCTGGAAGAGCAGGCTAGCACGCGCGAATTCGGCTCCTGGATCGCCTCCGAGCAGAAGCGGATCTTCCTGCTGTGCCGGAGGATGCTTCAGGACTCGGAAGAAGCCGATTCAGCCGCCCAGGATACGTTCCTGAAGGCCTGGCAGGCGCTTAACCAGCCTGTATTCAAGGATTTGGACGATCCTGGCCGGTGGCTGACCCGGATTGCCGTGAACACCTGCCTGGACCGGTTGCGCTCGCGCCGCTGGCAATTCTGGCGCAAGCGGCCCAGCCAGCAGGACGAGCAGACCATCCTGGAATTGGCGCCGGCGGCTGATCCGAATGCCGAGGATCGTGTCTTCGCCGGCCAGATCGAGAAACGGCTCGGCCGGGCGCACGAAAAGCTCAGCCTCCGGCAACGAGCAGTGTTCACGCTGCGGCATTATGAGGACCGGAACCTGGCGGAAATCGCCGGGATTCTGGAGTTGGATGTTGGCACTGTGAAAGTACACCTGTTTCGTGCCGTCGAAAAGCTTCGGGAGGAGCTGCACGATCTGTACTTTCGCGATCGGGGAAGAAAATGAGTCACTGGACTGAGATCGATTTCGAAAATTGGCTATACGGTCTGAAGGAACCAGACCAGCATCTCGAGGAGTGTCCAGCGTGCCGCGCTGAAATGCAGCGGTTGAAGCTGGAGCGCAGCCAGGTTCTGGCCGAGCCGGAAGTCTCGGACGATTTCCTGGCTGCGCAACGCCGGACCATCTATCAAAGGCTCGGACAGCCGAGCCGCAACTGGGTTCCGGTCCGTTGGGCGCTTTCCATCGCCGCGCTACTGGTGGTGGTTTTCAGCTTCACACTGCCTCGCCAGGATAAATCAAAACCGCAAATTACCGACGAGCAATTGTTCTCCGAACTTTCCAGCATCGAACAAAGCACCGAGCCGAAGGCGCTTGCGCCGATGCACAAGCTTTTCGAGGAATAATATGCTGCGATCCATTCTTCTCCTGTTGATTCTGAGTTGCTCCATGTTCGCGCAGATGCCCAAGCAATTCTACGCGTGGTGGAACAAGCCGATCGCGAAGGGCCTGAACCTTTCGCCGTCTCAAAGGCAGCAGATTCGCGGTACGGTTTTGCAATATCGCCCGCGATTGATCGACATCCGCGCCGAAGTTGCTAAGGCCGAGATCGATCTGGAAGCCGAGTTCAATCACGATCCCGTGGACCAGACCAAGGCGAACCAGGCGGTGGAGCGCCTGATTGCGGCCCGCGGCGATCTGACGCGCACACTCTCGCAGATGAGCTTGAAGATGCGAGCCGCACTTACCCTGAAACAGTGGCAGGACCTGCAGCGCCTCCGTTCGGGTCCCGACGCGCAGACGCCGACTGAATCCCCGGCACAGAAATAACGTCCTCTCGCGTACGCTTGGGGTTGCTAACCGGTCGGCGCTATGATCGTCTATTCAGGTAACCGATATATGGCGGTTATCTGAATCCGAAACGGAGGCGACATGAGCAAGCCCGCAGCGCTATTGCAAGGCACGCTCTATCTGCTGATTCTCAAGATCCTCGACCTGGAACCTAGAACCGGCTGGGCCATCTCGCAACGCCTGCGCCAGATGTCCAACGAAACCCTGCAGGCCAGCCACGGCTCGCTCTATCCGGCGCTCCACAAGCTGGAGCACGACGGCTGGATTCGGGGTGCATGGAAAGAGTCGCATACCGGGCGTCCGGCAAAATTCTACTCGATCACGCGAGCCGGCCGGCGCCAGCTTCGCCTGGAGACCGCGAACTGGGCCCGGCTGTCATCGGCCGTCAACGCCATTCTGGAGTCGGTTTAGGCATGCGTTGGATCCAAAAGCTGTCATCGACATTGCGAGCTGCGTTGCGCAAGCCGCAGGTCGAGCGCGAGATGGAAGCCGAGCTGGCCGAACATCTGGAGCGCGAAACCGAAGAGCTGATCGCCCGCGGAGTTCCTCCCGCCGAGGCACGCCAGCGCGCCCGCGCGACGATGGGCCGCATGGATGCAATCAAAGAAGAATGCCGGGATTCGCGCGGCACCGTTGGCTGGGAGCAATTGAAACAGGACCTCTCGTTCGGCGTGCGCCTGCTCGTGAAGAATCGGACGTTCTCCTCCATCGCGCTGGCCACGATCGCCCTCGGCATCGGCTCGACCACGGCTGTGTTCAGCCTGATCGACGCCGTTCTCATCCGGTCGCTTCCCTACGCCGCGCCGGATCGTTTGTTCTTCGCCGCCGAAGTCGGAATGCGCGGGCCGTTCGATATACTTCGAGCCAACAGCCGCCTGGCCGATTACGCCGCTTACCTCGGTGTGCGTGCTTTCAACTCGACTGGCCGCGATTGGCCGGAACGGCTGAAGGGCAGCGAAGTCTCGGCGAATTTCTTTAGGGTATTGGGCGTGACGCCGCTCGTTGGCCGCACGTTCGCCGAGGGCGAAGATCGGCCGGGAAAATTGCGCGAAGTCGTGCTCAGCCACGATCTGTGGACGCAACGCTACTCGGCGCGCGCCGACGCGATCGGACAGCAGTTGATGCTGGACGAATCCGGCTACGAAATCATCGGCGTAATGCCTGCTGGTTTCCGTTATCCGTCGCCCACAGCGAGCTTCTGGATTCCCATGCGACTCGATCCGCGACCGGTCGGCGAGTATTGGGGCGCCGGCGGCGTCTCGGCGTTCGCGCGCCTGAGGCCCGGTGTAACGCCCGACGCTGCCGCAGCGGAATTGCGCGCTTGGATTCCGCGAATCCGCGCAATGTTCCCGTGGCGGATGCCTGACGCGTGGGGACTGGACGCCACATTGATGCCGCTGCGCGACCACCTGGTGGCCGGCGCAAAGCTGAGGAGCCTGCTGCTGCTCGGCGTCGTCGCGCTCGTCCTCCTGATTGCCGTCGTAAACGTTGCGACCCTAATGATCGGTCAAACCGCGGCGCGCCAGAGAGAACTCGCGATGCGTGCCTCACTCGGCGCAACGCCGGGACGCCTGGCCCGTCAATTGTTGACGGAAGCTGTCGTGCTCGCGTCGGTGGGCGGCGTGCTCGGAACACTCCTCGCTTTGGGACAGTTGACGTTGCTCAAACACCTGTTGCCCGCGGATACGCCACGTCTTGCCGAAGTCGCGATCGATGGACGCATTCTCGCGTTCTCGGCCGCAATCTCGCTCGGCTGCGGCTTGCTATTTGGGCTATTGCCGGCTTGGCGGACACGCACTCAGCAGAATCTGACTGATATTGAGGGTGGCCGATCGACGGGCAGCATCTCGCGCTCGCGCACCGACGCCGCGCTCGTGATCTCGGAGGCGGCCTTCGCCACCATCCTGTTGGTCGGAGCCGGCCTGCTGCTGCGCAGCCTGTGGACGATGCTCGAAATGAACCCGGGCTTCCAGATCGACTCTATTGTCACCGCTGAACTCGGCCCGAGCCGTGCCACGGCTGGGTCCATGGAAAAGACACTCGCCCTGTGCGAGCAGGTCCGCGCAAAATTTTCCGCGTATCCCGGCGTCCGAAATGTAGCTGCGATGAACGTGCTCCCATTGACCCCAGAGGTTTCGGCCTTTTCTACCACCATCGAGGACCATCCCCGTCCACCACAGGAACCGCAATACGCACTTTGGAGCATCGCCGTGACTCCGGAGCATTTGGATACTCTGGGAATCCGCCTGCTGCAAGGCCGGCGCTTTACCGCTGCCGATCGGGAGGGTGCGCCACTTGTCTCACTCATCAGCCGGTCCACCGCGCACCGCTTTTGGCCGGAAGGAAATGCGATCGGAAAAAGACTGCGGCCGGTGTGGACGAAGGAATGGCGCACCATCGTGGGCGTCGTCGACGACGTGAAGTATTACAGTGTCAACGGACCGCCCGCTTGGGCCGATGGGGAAGAGTACCACCCGATGGCCCAGGCGCCGTTTGTCCCGCAGGCCATCGCGCTGGCCGCGCGGCTGGACGGCGATCCCGCCAGTTTCGCGAAGCACTTGCCTGGGATGGTCAAGGAAGTTTGCGCGAACTGCGCGGTGAGCAAGATCGCCCGGATGGAAACGGTGGTCGCTGGCGCAATGCAAACGCCGCGCTCGATGGCCTGGCTGGTGGGCGGTTTTGCGCTGCTCGCCCTGGGACTCGCGGCGGCCGGGATATATGGCGTGGTGAGTCATGGCGTCCTGCGGCGAACGCGCGAACTGGGAGTGCGGCTCGCGCTGGGAGCCAGCCGCGGCAACGTTGCGTGGCTGGTGTTGGGATCGAGCCTGCAGTACACGCTCGGGGGAACCGTGGCCGGAATTGCGATCGCATTCGCGCTCGCGCGCTGGATCAAGGCGCTGCTGTACGGAGTGACGGAACATGACCTGGCGAGTTTTTCCGTTGCCCCGGCGGTGCTGGTTGGTGTCGCCATTTTCGCGAGTTTGGTTCCGATGTACCGGGCGGTGAGAATCGATCCGGCGAAATCGCTGCGCGAGGGTTAGCTTTCCTTCCGCTGCAGGTAGAAATGCACTGCCGGCGTCACGATCAGCGACAACACCATCGACGCCAGAATTCCGCCGATCACCGCGATAGCCAGCGGCTGCAGCATCTGCGATCCCGCGCCCAACGCCAGAGCCAGCGGAATCATTCCGGCCATCGTCGCCAGCGCGGTCATCAGAATGGGACGCAGACGGCGCTCACCCGCCTTGATCATGGCATCTTCGGGAGCGGCGCCTTCCCGGCGAAACTTCGCATCCGCGTCCAGCAGCAAAATGCCGTTCTTGGCGACGATGCCGATCACCATGATCACGCCCATGAACGACGCAATGTTGAACGTGGTCCGCGTCACCAGAAGAGCGAGAAATACGCCCGAAGTGGAAAGCAGCGCTGACGCCAGGATCGCGACGGGCGCGCCGAACGTTCCGAACTCGAACAGCAGCACGATGAAGACCAGCAACACCGCCAGAATCAAAACCACCGCGAGATCGTGGAACGATTTCTGCTGCTCTTCATATTTGCCGCCGTAGACGATGCGAATCGCCGGCGGCAGATGCAGCTTGGCGACGGCGCTTTTCACCGCTGCGATTCCGCTGCCGAGATCCAGGTTCTCCAGGCGCGCCGTGACGGCGACCTCCCGTTGCAGGTTCTCGCGCCGGATCTCGGTCTGGCCGGGAAGCTCCTCGATTGTCGCGAGTGTGCCCAAAGTCGCGCGGCTGCCTGTCTGGCTCGAAAGCAGCGTGTCGCGTATCGCATCCATCGACGCCCTGGTGTCCTCCGGAAAACGAACCCGGATGGTATAGGCGCGGCCGTTCAACACCACCGGCGCGGGCGTCGGTTCGCCTTGCAGAATCGCGCTGGTATCCAGTTCCACTTCTTCGGGAGTAAACCCGCCGCGCGCCGCCACGGTCGGATCGACGTGAAATACGATGGCCGGTCCGCTGATGGTGTTATCGATACCGTTCAGGACGTCGGCCAGGCCTTTGATCTTCTTGATGCTGTCGGCGACCTGCGGCGCCCATTGCCGCAGCAGGTCCGGATTCTCCGAGAACATCTTGATGACGATCGGCTCCGGAGCGCTGGTCAGATCGCCGATCATGTCCTGCGTAAGTTGGATGAACTCGACTTGCAGCATGGGTTCGCGTTTGGCAATCTTCCCGCGCACTTCGGATATCACTTCATCGATTTCGCGGCTGCGTTTCTTTTTCAGCTTGACCGTAAAATCGCCCGTGTTCGCCTCGGTGACTGTAGCAAGGCCAAGTTGCAGACCGGTGCGCCGCGATGTGTTCTCCACTTCTGGAGCCTCGCGCATAATCTTCTCCACATCGGCAATCACGCGATTGGTTTCGGCCAGCGATGAACCGGCCGGCATGATGTAGTCGAGAATGAAGCCGCCCTCGTCCATCTCCGGCAGCAGGTCCGAACCCAGCGCCCGGTAACAGAAAAATGAACCGGCCACCAATACGATGCAGAACAACGCCATGACCCAGCGGTGCTCCAGGGCAAAGCGGAGGACTCGTTCGTAGACGTTCAGGATGCGGCCGAGGAAGCCGCGGCGTTCGGTGGCAGCGCTCCCTTCCGGTCGCGGCTCAGTTGGTCGCGGTTCAGTTGGCTTGCGGAGGAAAAAGTGGCTTAGCGTGGGCGTCCAGGTGAGCGCCAGCGCCAGGGATGTCAGCAGCGCCATTCCCACTGTAATCGCGAGCGCGCGGAAGAAAGTTCCCGTGACGCCAGTGATCGAGATCAGCGGCAGGAACACCACAATGGGTGTGATGGTGGATCCGACCAACGGCACGCGGATCTCGCGCATCGCGCTGCGGATCGCTTCCGCTCGGCTCTGTCCGGAGTCGCGATGCATCACGATGTTCTCCACCACCACGATGGCGTCGTCGATCACCAAACCCACCGCGGCGGCCAATCCGCCGAGCGTCATCAGGTTAAAGCTCTCGTTCAACACCCACAATGCGATAAAGGTCACCGCCACGGTGGCCGGGATCACCAGCCCGGCGACAATGGAGCTGCCCCAGTCGCGCAGGAACAACACGAGAATGATGGCCGCTAGCACCAGACCGATCAGAATCGCATCTCGCACGCTCTTAATGGAATCGCGCACCAGGTTGGATTGATCGTAGAACGGCTCCAACCGCACACCCTTGGGAAGCGAGGCGCGAATGCTCTCGATCTCCGCGTGAACCGCTTCCGCCACCTCCACCGTGTTGCTGTCCGGCTGGCGATTGATATTCAACAGCACGGACGGCTTGCCATTGGCGGTCACGACGGTGTAGACCGGCTTCACGGAAGACTGTACGGATGCGATGTCTCCGACGTGCACGGGAATCCCGGCCGGCGTGGTCTTCACCACGATGGCGGCGATCTCTTCCGGCGTGCGCGTCTGACCGCTCACCAGGCTCAGCACCAACTGGTGATTGCTCTCCACCAACCCCGGAGAGTCGATCATGTTGCTCCGCTTCACGGCCTCGATCAGCGAGGGAACGGTAACTAGCGTCTGCAGTAATTTCGCCGGATCGGGCCGTATCTCGAATTCGGGCTCCTGGCCGCCTTGCACGATCACGGTAGAGACGCCGCTCAAACGGTTCAGGCGCGGCTTCAGCTCGTACGTTGCCAGTTCCCAGAGCCTGGTCTGCGGGACGCTATCGGAAGTGAGGCTGTAGCCGATGATAGGGAACGCTGCGAAAGTAAGGCGGTTGGAGGTGACCTTGGCCGTCTGCGGCAGCGAGGACTGCACGCGAGCGAGCGCCGCATTCACCAACTCCAGCGTTTGAAACATGTTCACTCTCCAGGAGAAGAACAGATCCACTTCCACCTGACCGCGGCTGGTGATGGATTGGATCCGGTCGAGCCCCGGCACCGTGTTCAAGGCGTCTTCGATGGGGCGCGTGACCGTGACCAGCATTTGATCGATGGGCGCCACGCCGTTGTCGACGCCCACTACGATGCGCGGAAAGTTCGTCTCCGGAAACACCGAAATCGGGATGCTCAGCGCGAGGTAAATGCCTCCGGCAACCAGGGTGAGGATGACAAAAATGATGGACTTGCCGTAACGGGCGCTCCAGTGCTGATCGGATTCGCCGGGAGCGTGCGGCGGCGCTGCTGTCGGCTGCTCGATCATTTCTTGTCCGGCTTTTCCGCTTTGTCTTCGTCTTTATCGGGCTTCTCGCCCTTTTCGGATTTCTCTTCTTCGCCGGCAGCTTTGATTTGAACCTTAGCGCCGTCCTCCAAGCCGACTCCTCCGACGACGATCACCTTTTCGCCCGCATCCACGCCCTTGACGATCTGGACTTTTTCGGGCTCCCGAATTCCCACTTCGACCTTCTTCTCGTGAGCCTTCGAATCGGCGCCGACCACCATCACCTGGACCCCGCCTTCCGCCGACGGAAGCAGCGCATCCTTTGGAATCACAACCGCGTCTTTGACGGTTTCGGCATGAATGTCGACGCGAACGGTTGCGCCCGGCTTCAAACGCTCGGCCGGATTCGCCGCCTCCACCCAAACTTCGACGGTCGTGCTGTTCGGATCCACTGCCGGACTCACCACGGTAACTTTACCGGTTGCCTGGAGCGACGCATCGGTCTGGGTGATCCTGGCTGATTGACCGGCTTTCAGGATGGCGGCCTGCGCCACGGGGACATTGGCGCGCGCAATCACGCGCGAGATATTCATCACGGTGAGCAGCGGGGCTCCGGCGCTCGCCATCTCGCCGGCGTAGAGCGGGCGATCGGCGATAATTCCGGAAATCGGGCTGCGGACCTCGGAATAGGAAAGCTGCGCCTGCGCGCCCTCGAATTTCGACTTGGCGGATTCCACCTGCGCCGCGGCGCCTTTCACTTGCTCCACGCGGCTGACGGTCTCGACCGCCTGGAGATGCTTGTGTGCGATTTCGTACTGGCTGCGCGCCTGCACGTAGGCGACGTTGGATTCGTCCACCAGCCGGCGGGCCAGCGCGCCCTCGTCGAACAGTTGCTTCCGGCTTTCGTACACCTTCTGAGCGGCCTCCATGGCTTGTTTGGATGCTTCGACGTCGCGCTGCGCCTTGTTCAAGTCTTCGGGAACCGTGGCCGCGGATGTGTTTCGAAGGTTGGATTGCGCCTGCTCAAAAGCGCCTTTGCTGTCTCCCACGGCGGCCTGCAGATCCTTGTTCTCGAGAACGGCGAGGAGCTGGCCTTGTTTCACATGGTCGCCGCGCTTGATGTGGAAGGCTTTTACCGGCGCGCTGATTTTGGGCATTACGTTGGCTTGGTCTACGGGGTAGAGGATGCCCTGAGCGGTGATGATACGGTCGATGGAATCGCGCTTGACTTCGGCTACTTGGACTGGAACGACCGGTTCTTTTTCTTCTTCTTTTGGTTTGGAGCAGCTTGAGATTGTGAGGAGCACACCCACTGCAGCAATCAAGCCAGCAACTGGAAAGTTATTCCGCATGGATTAGAGGCTCCCTGTTAATGTTTGGAGGTTCGCGACGGCTACTCGATAACGCGACAAGCCCTCGTCGTATGCGTTGCGCGCTTGCGCCAGCGTGGTTTGCGCGTCCACCACTTCGAGCGCGGTGGCCTCGCCCGCTTGATAGCGCAGAACCGTCAGACGCAGGCTTTCCGCCGACAGGTCGAGGGACTTCTTGAGCGAATCGAGCTCCGATTTGGCCAGTTGCGCCTCCAGATAAAACGAATTCAGGTTCGCCATCAATAGGCGCTGTGCGGCCGTCAGCTCGAGTTGTGCCTGTTTCTGCTTCAACTCGGCCTGGCGGATTTTGCTTTGCGTTGCACCCCATGTCCACACCGGAATCGTGAGCGTGGCCTGCGCCACCGAGCCGATGAGATTCATGCCCTCTCGATTGTGAATCGCAACCTGATTGGCGTCGAGGCCATAGAAGTAATCCAACGCCAGCGCCGGCAGGTACCCGGTTCGCGCTACATTGATTTCCGCGGCGCCCTCAAGCAAACCGGCCTGCGCGGCTCGCAGTTCGGGGCTCTTGGCGATCGCGAGTTCTTGTATTTCGGGGAATGGCGCGAGCGGCGGCGCCTGATCCAGATCGTCCACGACGGTGTAATCCTGGCGGAACTCCGGAAAGATGAGCACGGCCAGCGCAACGCGAGCTTTGTCGATCGCGAGTTGCGCGTCCAACACATCGCGCTCGTGCTGCCGCACTTGCAGCTCGGCCTTCACCACGTCGGCGTGAGCCGCTTCGCCTCCGCGCTCCTGCTTTTGGGTGAGATCCAGAAACCTGCGGGCATCATCCAGCGTCCGTTGCGCGTTGACCAGCTTGCGCTGGGCGATCACCACGGCGTAGTAATCCTGCACGGTGGTGGCAACCAGACCGCGCGCGGCGACATCCGCTTTCGCCTTCGCGACAGCTTCTGCCGCAATGGTGCGCCGGTATTCGGCGTACTTCGTGAGAGAGAAATCCTGGTGCCCTTGGGCCTGGATGTTGTAAATATGCGGTCCGTCGTTGGCGACGAAAACGCCCGATGGAGTTCCATTCGGCTGAGTGTAAATGAACTGGCTGAACGACTGCGTCTGCGGCAACAAGGAAGCCTTGGCCTGGACGCGATCCTCGCGCGCGAGCAGCACCGCGATGTTCGCCGTCTGGATCTCGATTCCATACTTGCGTGCGCGCTGGAGCGCATCGTCGAAACTGATGGTCAGCGGGGCAGGCTGCTGCCCGAACAACCCGAGCGCTGGTAACAAGATCCCGCAAAGAACGAGCTTATGCTCCATTCCAACTAGCATATCCCTCCCAACTGAAAAAGGACTGAATGATCCCCGCACCCCAATCCCTAGACCCAGTGGGTCCGGTGGGGGTTACAGAATCTCAAGAATCTCGTTAGGTAGCGATGCCGCCCCGTAACTCTTTGGAAATACGTTTGTTGTCGTGACTTCGGCAGGGCGGTGCGGCGCATCGAGAGAAACCTTTCACGTCGTCGCAGTTCCAGGCGCGGTTATAATATTAGGTTTACATCCACACCCGAAACATGAACATGTCTCTATCTTTTCGTGATGTCCCCATCAACAGCGTCAGCGACTACTGGAATTCGCGCCCGTGCAACATCCGGTATTCATCCAAGCCGGTTGGCTCGCGCGAATACTTCGATGAGGTGGAGGCGCGCAAGTACTTCGTCGGCTCGCACATTCCAGGCTTCGTCGAGTTCGAGCGGTGGAAAGGAAAGAGAGTGCTCGAGGTCGGCTGCGGTATCGGGTCCGATACTATCGTTTTCGCGCGGCACGGAGCGAACGTCACGGCAGTCGACCTGACCGAGAAATCGTTGGATGTGGCGCGGCAGCGCGCCCGGGTCTACGGTGTTGAAGACCGCGTGCGGTTCATCCAGGCGAACGCCGAAAAGCTCAGCGAAACCGTGCCCGTGGAACCCTACGACCTGGTGTACTCGTTCGGCGTGATTCACCACACGCCGAATCCGGAGCGCGTGATCGAGGAAATGCGCAAATACGTGACGGCGAACAGCACGCTAAAAATTATGGTGTACAACCTCTGGTCGTGGAAGGTTCTGTGGATCTTGTTAGGTTACGGCAAGGGCCAGTTCTGGAAGCTGAAGCGGCTGATCGCGGAATACTCGGAAGCGCAAATTGGCTGCCCGGTGACCTATAGTTATTCGCGCGCCAGCGGCCGGCGGCTGCTGGACGAACATGGATTCCAAGTTACGGAAGTGATGGTGGATCACATCTTCCCCTATAGCATTCCGGAATACACGCAGTACCAATACAAGGTGGTCTGGTATTTCCGCTGGATGCCCAAGCCGCTGTTTCGAGCGCTCGAACGCGCGTTCGGCTGGCATCTTTGTCTGACGGCGAAACCGAAGTAATGCCTGACGCCACGGAGCCTTATCTTTCGCTGGTAGTGACGGCCCGCAATGACGACCACGGCGGCAATTTGCTCGGCCGCATGCAGGCTTTCGCCAATGGCTGGATCGGGCAAGCGCGGCGTCATCGAATCCCGTCGGAACTGATCATCGTGGAATGGAACCCGCCACCGGACCGGCCGCGTCTGGCCGACTCGCTGCATTGGCCGGCAGACTTCGGGCCGTGCCAGGTGCGCTTCATCGAGGTGCCGCCCTGTTTGCACGCCCGGTTCCAGCACGCCGCGGCTTTGCCTCTCTATCAAATGCTCGCGAAGAACGTGGGCATTCGCCGGGCTCGCGGCCGCTTCGTGCTGGCCACCAACATCGATATTTTGTTCTCCAGCGAGCTTGCGGCTCATCTGGCTGTCGGGCAGCTCCAGCCGAGCCGCATGTACCGCATCGACCGGCTCGACGCCATGAGCCAGGTTCCCGTGGATGCACCGGTGGAAGAACAACTCGACTGGTGCAGCACCCATCTGATCCGCATCAATGCCCGAGAGGGCACTTACAACGTGTCATCGGACGGGCGCCCGGTGCTGAGCCCCGGGGACATCGCGGCCACCGATTCCGGAATCCTCTTCGGGCCGGGCTGGCTTCCGATGGAACGCTACACGGCACACGAGCCCTTTCGCTGGGCAGGACAACGCGCCGAACTCATGCTGCAGAGAACGCCGGACAGCGCTTCTGCCTTGCTCGTGGATCTGGAGCCTGGACCGGGAACGGGCAATGCTCCTCTCGATCTCGAAGTGGCCGGCGAAGATCATCGAACGCTGGCCCATGTGACAGTGGATCGCCGCAGCCGGCTTCGTTTACCGCTGGCTCAACCGTTTCCCACGCGGCTGCACTTCCTCGTCCACCAGGCGGGCCTGCCGACGGACCGCGATCCTCGCATTATGAATTTCCGGGCGTTCCGTTTCGAATGGGAACACCGGCCGAGGTCGCAGCATGGCGCGGATTCGGCCAGCTTGAAACCCATCGGAAGGCGTAATCTGGTTGTCACGCTCTGGTTCGCGCTGCAACATCTGATCGACCGGCTGGCCAAGGGCGGACGGCTGGTGCGCCTCACGGTTCCGGTGTCGCCTCGCATGCGCCGTTTGTTGAAGTCCTATCTCGAATGGCGCGGCTTGGCAGGCATGGCCCGCAACGTCGTGCCGTACATCCGCCGGCGGCTGGCTCTTCATGCCGAGGCGCCATTCGGCGAAGATATTTTTCCGGCGGACTCCGGTCTCGCTCCCGGCGCGGGCTGGAATCTGCTGGACGACTACCGGGGCGAATCGTTTCGCCGGGCCCGTAGTGGAGCTGAGATCGTCATCGCGGCATCCGCGCCGGCTTCGAGTGTACTGGGCTTGCAAGTCGAAGCGGCGCAGCCGTTGGATTTGAGGCTGCTCGATTCAACTGGAAACCTCGTCGCGCAGCAACATGTCGCTGGGCTGGCGTTCGTGCGATTCACGCTGGCTCGCACTCCCGGACGCACCCAGATCGTCCGAATGGAATGGCCCGGCGCCGAAGCTGAAGTGAAAGTGTATTGGTGCGGATGGGTGGATCGGGATGGCTCGCGCGAGAAGACGGCGGCGTTGGCGTATCCCTGGGGAGCGGGCTGGCGCTGGGACCGGGAGACGGAAGCGATGACAGCCTCCGGGTCCGCCGAACTCGTAGTGCGCACCTCCGCTGGCGCGTCGCGGCCGCTGTTCATCGACCTCGAAACTCCTGCGCCGGCCGAGTTCGAGATGCGCGCCGGAGGGCGCGTCCTGGAGGCCTTCTCCGCGAACGGACGCGCGGTGCATCGCCTGGATCTGCCGCTCGAACCCGGCCGCACGCATGTGCTGGAACTCTGCGGCAGCGGCGCCTTCCGCGCCTATGGATGCGACTGGAGCGAGACACCCGGTGTAAATATTTCGTCCTTCCCCCATACCAACGGCTGCGGCGATTTCACGCTCATGGCGCGCGAGTCCTGGTTCGATCTGCGCGCCTATCCCGAGTTCGATACCTTCTCGATGAACCTGGATTCGCTGTTGTGCGTCGCCGCGCACTACGGCGGAGTGAAAGAAGAAATGCTGCGCGATCCCATGCGCATTTACCATATCGAGCATGGATCGGGATCGGGCTGGACGCCGGAGGGCCAAGCCCGGCTGTTCGAGCGCATCGCCGCGTTGGGGATCCCTGTCGTCGAAAACGAAGACGTGCTGGCATGGGCCGCGCAGATGAGCCGTCTCGGCGCGCCCATGATCTTCAATCGTGAAAACTGGGGGATGGCCGGAATCGATCTGAAGGAAACGGTGCTGCCCGCATGATTTCCGTAGTCTTATATGGGCGTAACGACTCGCATGGCTACAATCTCCACAAGCGCGCCGCCATCAGCATCAACTGCCTTGCGGAAGTGCTGTCGGATCCGGACGATGAGATTCTGTTCGTCGACTGCAACACGCCCAACGACCTGCCCACGTTTATCGAGGCGATTTACGACACTCTCACGGCGAAAGCCAAGTCGTGCTTGCGCGTTTTTCGGGTTCGCCCGCACCTGTACGCCCGTTTAGTGGGGCACACCCACTTGTTCGCCACCGAACCGCACACCAGAAATATCGCGATCCGGAGATCCAACCCTCGCAACCGCTGGATCTTGTCCACGAATACGGACATGATCCTTGTCCCGGTGGACGCCAATTCCAGCCTGGCCGATGTTGTTCGAGATCTTCCTGACGGGCAGTATATCGCGCCGCGATTTGAATTGCCGGAGCCGTTGTGGGAAACCTTCCCGCGCAGCGACCCGCGGGCGGTCATGCGCACTTGCGAGGAGCTCGGCCCGCGCTTGCACCTTCACGAAGTCGCGATTCGGGTTCCCTATATGCGATTCGATTCGCCGGGCGACTTTCAGCTCATGCCGCGGCAGGCGCTGTTCGAAATCTACGGCTTTGAGGAACGCATGTGCCACGGCTGGCACGCGGATTCCAACATGTGCAAGCGTCTCTGCCTCTACTTTGGCAATCGGACCGAAAGTCTCGCGCACCTCCTCAAGGGCTACCATTGCGATCACACGCGCGTAGCCACTCCGCTTCATCAAGCGGATATCAAGCTGGAGAACAACCTGCAACTGTTCGTCTACGACGTCGAGGATCCGGTGGCGCGCCATCAGGCAGAAACCTGGGGGGCCCCGAATGACGAGATCGAGGAACTGGACTTCACGAACGGCCCGCCAGCGCGCTTCATCGGCGCGCTGGAGAGAGCTCTGGGCGGGCCGCAGCAGGCCGACTATCCCTCCGACGCAAACGACGCGCGAAATTTCGTTTACTACCAGCAGGAACACGCTCTGCCCTACCTGGCCGGGAACTTTACGGTCTACCCGCCCGACGCTCGGTTTGCATACGTCGGCAACAATCCGCGCATGCTCGATCTCACCGCCCGGTGCATCGCCGAAATGGGATTCAGCCAGCCACTGCATTACGTCGCCGAATTGATGACTGCGGGAAGCGCTCCGGCCTGCGCCGCACCGATCTACGCGGCCAACGGCGTTGCGCTGCACCAGAATTTGATCGCGAACTACAATCCGATCATCTTCGATTTCGGCCTCGATCAAACCGGGCTGAATCTGGACCAGGTCGCCAGAGTGACGGACTGGCCGAGGGACCTGCGCTACAGTCTCGGCGCCGTCGCGCGATACCTGGAATACTGCTCCGAACAAAGCGATGCGCTACAGCGGGAGCGCGGCTATATTCCGGACTTCCTTATTCTGAACGCCAATCATTACATCTTCCAGCGATTCATTCGCCAGTTCATGCTTTCCACCGAGACGCCTTACCCGGTGCGTGTCCGGAAAGGCCGGCCCCGCGTTGGCGAGGACCGCCGTTATCGCGGAGCGCTGTGGAAGATCAACGAAGACTTGATGCGCTCTTTCTTTGCCTATGGCGAGGATCGTGCGTCCATCACGGCGGCGCCGGGACACGCACTCGACTTGACGTCGGCCGGGGTCTCGTCCTGGTACAAGGACGGCAATTGGGGCGCGATGGATTACACCGGATCCTGGATCGACGGCTATAAAGCCGCGATTGTGTTCGCTCCGCCGGCCGGCTTCCAGGACGACCTGATCGCTTACGTGAAGGTGAACGAAGCGTTTCTCGGTCCGGAAGGCGACCCCATGCACGTGCAGGTCTTCTTCGAGGGAGAGCGGCTCATTCGTTGGACTTTTTTCACGCGCTACGAGATCACGGTGTGCAAAGCCGTATTGCCCAGCCGCTCAATCGCGGGCAAGCCGGTTTGCCGGCTGGAATTTCACGTGGAGAATCCGCAGTCGCCGGAGCGCTTCGCGAGGTTGGCGGGCGAACAAATCATCAACGAGGATCCGCGTGAACTGGGGATCAAGATCCAGCAGATCACGTTCACCGGGGCCGACCAGCTCCGATATGTGCCGCTGGAGACGCTGGATTTTACTGAAAAGGGCAAAGGGATTTACCACACCAACGAATGCTGGACCCAGCCCGATGGATTGGGAGTGTGGACTCTCGGTCCGGACGCCAACCTGATGTTCGTGTTGCCGGAACCGATTCGAACCCCCGCGATCACCACCTTCACCATTACCGATCTCGCGATCAGTGAGCAATTCCCCAGCCTGGACGTGCTGGTGGCCATCAATGGACACAAAGTCGCCAAGTGGAAGCTGGGGCCGACTCGTTATGCGGGCGAGCGGCGCATTTTGCTGCCCGAAGGATTCCCGACTCCGGAACCGGTGCTCGTTTCATTTCACATCGAGACGCCTCGAACGCCCGTCGCGCTCCAATGGCCGGGACACGATCTGCGTCCCCTCGGTTTCCGTTTGACCTCGTTCCGCATGACCCCAACCGGGTCCTTGAAGTACAAGCTGGGCGATGTGATCGATCTCACAGACGGAGGAAATTCCGCGATCTTTCTGGACGATTTTCTGTGGACCCAGTGGGCTCTGCCGGACAATTATGGATCCTGGACGGTTGGAGGCGAGGCCACCATCAAAGTGCCTTTCGAAGAGCCGCCTGCGGGCGAAGTGCCGGCGTCGTTCATCATTTCCGATTGCATGGTTTCGAAACGCGCTCCCACGCTCTCCGTGCTCCTAAAAGCGAACGGACGCCAGGTTGCCGAGTGGGAGCTTCGGGATCGGGAAGCTCACCGGCGCTCGGTGAATCTGCCGGCCGAAGTGCTGGCCGGTTCTCAGGAGTTGATTTTGACTTTCGAAATACCGACGCCGCGTTCGCCGGAGTCTTTGGGTTGGGCCTCTGATTCCCGGCCGTTGGGAATTCGTGTGGCGCGGGCAGTCATCGGCCGCGACGATCTTGAGATTCCAGCCTTCGAGCAGACGCCGGGCGCGCCGCGCGGCTTGGTTGCGCGCCTCCGGGGCTTGCCTGGAGTGGCCCGGCACTTCATTCGGCTTGCGGCAAAAAGGTGGCTTGGCTGATGCCCGGACCCCTCAGCGGCTTGCGAATCGTTACCACGTTGCCTCCACACTCCTGGTTCGGCGGAGTGGATTACGACTTCGCTGTGGAAATGACCTGCGAATTGCGCGATCTTGGCGCAACGGTTCGCGAACTGGATGTGGCCGGATTCATCAGCCGCAACGACCTTTACATTCATGACACCATTCAGACCCTCAAGTCGTTTCGGCCGGATGTAGCGATCTCGCTTCCGAACGCTTTATACATACTCCTCTGCGCCACGCCCGACGGCCAGAACGTGTTGCGGGATATTCTCCAAATCCCGACGGTGATGTTATGGGACCACGGGCTCCTACAACTGCCGCAGCAAATCCTGGGGCCGCTTCCCTACACCGCTCTGGAGGCGTCGGGACATTCCATCCGGCGGCTGCGCAACACTTTGAATCATCCGCTGTATATTCACTATTCTCCGGATAGAGGCCACATCGCGGCGTTCGACAAGCTCGGCGTCATCGATGCCCGCAAGGTCCGCTTCTTCCTTCAGCCTGCCTATCCGAATTTTGTGCGCTACGGACATCGCCTTCCTCCGCGCAGCGCTTTTCGCACTCGCATCGCATTTGCGGGGAATGTTTATCTGAAGGCTGCCCGCGACCTGCCGTTCCGAAAAGAACCGGCGCTAGCGGAGATCGAGTCGCGAGTCTTGGCGGCCAAGAAGACCCGCCTCACCGAATGCCTGTGGGACTTGATCATGGCCGAGATCGGACGCTTGGATCGTCCCGCGCGTAAGCGGCTTGGCCTGCACCCGAACTCCACGTTCTTCTGGAATTTCATGCACGAGGAGATCGAATTGGTGGGCAATACCGAAGCCCGCCTGTCGGTACTCGCGGGCCTCAAGCGGGAGTACGACTTCTACGGGAATTTCGTGGAACCCCGCAGCGTCTCAACGCTGCGTGAGCAGTACCGGATCCGGTTCCGGAAATGCCTGGACTACTTCACGGAACTCCCGTTGCTGTTCATGAACAGCGACGTCATCGTGGACGTGATTAATCTGGGTTATAACTCCGGAGTTTCTCCCAAGATCATGGGCTGCTTCGCATGCGGCGGTCTGATTTTGTTCGACTACAAGGACGACTTCTACCGGGGCATGGGCGACGTCGGAAATCAAGTGATGTACCGCAGCGTGGATCAGCTCAACGCCCTGGTGGACGAGTATCTGACCAATCCGCGCAAGCGCCAGGACGTCGGGCGGTATCTGCAACACCGCGTGTGCACCGAGTTCAACTTCGCCGCGCTGTCGAAGCGAATTCTGGTGGACGAGCCGGCATGGAGGTAGCCTGCACGCTGCGGCAGCGGTAAAATGACTCTTAACCCGCATTTCATACCTTAAGGGGAATCATGAGGGACGAACTTATTGTCGTAACCGGAGCCGGCGGCTTCATCGGTGGGAGCCTGATCGCAGATCTTCTGCAGCAGGGCTACATGAAGATCCGGGGCGTGGACATCAAGCCTCTCGAGGACTGGTACCAGCGCTTCCATGAAGTGGACAACCTGTCGCTCGACCTGAATGTCAAGGAAAACTGCGATCGCGCCGCTCGCGGAGCGTACCAGATCTACAACTTCGCCTGCAACATGGGCGGCATGGGTTTTATCGAAAACAACAAAGCGCTGTGCATGCTCTCCGTGCTGATCAACACGCAAATGCTGCAGGCCGCGCAAGAGCACGGTGTCCAAAAATACTTCTATTCTTCGTCGGCTTGCGTCTACAACGCGGACAAGCAGCGCGACACAGCCTGTCCGGGTCTCAAAGAGGAGGACGCGTATCCGGCGCTTGCAGAGGACGGCTACGGTTGGGAGAAACTCTTCAGCGAACGCTTGTGCCGCCATTTTCGCGAGGACTACGGCCTGTACACGCGCGTAGCGCGCTTCCACAATGTCTACGGTCCACATGGAACCTGGTATGGCGGGCGCGAGAAGGCGCCCGCGGCGATCTGCCGCAAAGTGATCGGCGCCAAGGCTTCAGGCTCCCATCAGATCGAAATCTGGGGCTCCGGTCATCAAACCCGCAGCTTCATGTACATCGACGACTGCGTCACCGGCACGCAGATGATTATGAACTCCGGGATTCTCGATCCGATTAACCTGGGGTCGAGCGAGATGGTTACCATCAATCAACTGGTCGACATGGTCGAAGAGATCGCCGGCGTCAAGCTCACGCGCTCTTACGATCTGAATGCACCCAAGGGCGTCACCGGCCGCAGCAGCGACAACACGCTGATCCGGAGCTATCTGGATTGGGAACCGAGCACGCCGCTGCGCGAAGGCCTGGAAAAAACTTACGCCTGGATCTACGACCAGTACATGGCTCGGGAAAGCGGACAGGGGAGTTTCCTGCGCGAAGCAACCGTAATCGGATAAGCATCGGATAAGCATGTGGAATGGCGACTATAGATTCGTGATCGCGAGCCTGGTGGCCAAGGACTTCAAGGTCCGCTACCGCAACATGTCGTTAGGCGTGCTCTGGAGTCTGCTGAACCCCCTGATCATGATGACGGTGCTGACGTTCATCTTCACCAAGATCTTTGCAAATCCGAGCGTGTCGAACTTTTCACTGGCCATCTTGTGCGGCCTGGTTCCATTCAATTTCTTCGCACTGGCATGGCTTACAGGAACGGGATGCCTGCTGGAGAACTCCTCACTGATCAAAAGAGTGCCCGTGCCGCGCCAGATCTTTCCGATTGCCAGCGTGTTATCGAACTGCTTGCACCTCCTGATCCAAATTGGACTGCTCTTCGCGGCCATTCTCATATTCGGCCGCGGCTTGAATGTCTATTGGCTTTGGCTGCCCGTCATCTGGGGATTGGAAATCCTGTTCGTTCTGGGCCTGGCATTCATGTTCTCGGCGCTCAACGTTTATGTGCGAGACACGCGTTACGTAGTAGAATCCGCCAACACGGTCCTGTTTTGGCTGGTGCCGATCTTCTATCCGTTCACAATGATTCCGCAGCAGTATCGGGCGGTGTACGAATTCAATCCGGTGGCGGCTTTGGTGTTGATGATGCGGACCATTCTGCTGGAGGGACAACCGCCGCTCATGTCCACGCTTCGCAACCTCATCTTCGTTTCGTTCTTTACTCTCGGGGTTGGCCTGTATGTGTTTCACAAACTCCAGAAACGGTTTTACGAGTATCTTTAGCAAGCCATGGCAGTAATCGAATTCCACGATGTTTCGAAATGGTTCCTGCATGTTACCGGCCAGGAGTTGCTGCGCACGCACATCGCGCGCTGGTTTGGCCGCAGCCACGTGGAGAACTTCGTTGCCCTCAAGCACATCTCGTTTCAACTCGAAGCCGGCGAGAGCCTCGGCGTTGTCGGGAGCAACGGCGCCGGTAAGAGCACGCTCCTGAGCCTGGCTGCGGGACTGAGCACGCCCAACCAAGGCCGCGTCGCGATTAATGGACGCGTGGCCGCGCTGCTCGAGTTGGGATCGGGCTTCCATCCGGACCTCACGGGTGCGGAGAATCTGATACTTAACTCCGCACTGTTGGGCCGTAGCCGCAAACGCACGATGGAGCTGGTCGATCAGATCGTCGAGTACTCCGGTGTCCGGGAGTTCATCGACGATCCGTTGCGCACTTACTCCTCCGGCATGGTGATGCGGCTCGCATTTGCAAACGCGATTCACGCCGATCCCGACGTCTTGCTCGTGGACGAAGTGCTGGCGGTGGGCGACGTCGCTTTTCAGGCCAAATGCTTCGAAACCCTGTCCGAATTCCAACGCGCCGGAAAGTCGTTTTTGTTCGTCTCCCATTCGCCTGAATTAGTCAAAAGGATGTGCGATCGCGCAATCTGGCTGGATCGCGGCGAAGTCATGATGGAAGGCGATGCCGGCGCGGTGTTGGACGCTTACAGCGGCGCGGTGGCCATCAAACAGCAAGCCGGCGAGCAAGAGTAGTCCCTTTGTTGGGAAGCTTGGATTACAACCTGCCCCACAAACGTGCTTCAATATGAGTTACACTCCTTCCCGGGAATACTGGAGGACAATCGGAATTGAATTACGCAATGCTCGCCCTTGAGGACGGGACGGTCTTCGAGGGCAGGAGCTTTGGTGCGCCCAGAGACAGCCTCGGCGAAGTCGTCTTTAACACGGCCATCACCGGCTACCAGGAGATCTTTACCGATCCTTCCTACGCAGGTCAGATCGTTGTCCTCACGAACCCCCAGATCGGCAACTACGGGGCCAACGAATACGACCAGGAAGCCGCGCACCCCTACATTGAAGGCCTGATTGTCCGCGAGTTCTCTTCCATCGCCAGCAATTGGCGCTCGGAGGAAAACGCCGAGCATTTCCTGGCACAGAACGGCATACCAGTCGCCGCCGAAATCGACACACGCGCGCTGGTTCGTCACCTGCGCACGCGCGGTGTGATGCGGGGAATCCTCTCGCCCAACGGAGGCGACGCCGCCGAATTGATCGAACGCGCTCGCCAGTCGCCCTCCATGGCCGGCCTGGATCTGGCAACGCGAGTCTCCACTGCGTCCCGCTACGCGTGGGACCAATCGGTGTCGCCCTGCTCGCCATCCGAGCCCGTGCCGCAGCCCGTGGAACCTTGGTGCCACGTGGTCGCTTACGATTACGGCATCAAGCGCAACATCCTGCGCCGTCTGGTACACGTAGGCGCTCGTGTCACCGTCGTTCCGGCGCTCACTTCAGCCGATGACGTCCTGGATCTGAAACCCGACGGCGTCTTTCTCTCGAACGGGCCGGGCGATCCCGAGCCACTCCAGTTCCAAGCGCAGCAAGTGCGCCAGCTCATCGGGAGGACGCCGATCTTCGGCATCTGCCTGGGCCACCAGATCCTGGGCCTCGCGCTCGGCGGCAGGACCTACAAGCTGAAGTTCGGCCACCGCGGCGCGAACCATCCCGTGTTGAATCAGGTCACGAAGAGAGTTGAAATCACCTCGCACAATCACGGCTTCGCGGTCGATCCCGATTCGCTGAATCCAAACGACGTGGAACTGACGCACATCAACCTGAACGACCAGACGCTGGAAGGCTTCCGCCACCGCAGCGAGCCGGTCTTCTGCGTCCAATACCATCCGGAAGCCGCTCCCGGCCCGCACGATTCCCACTACCTGTTCGACGACTTCATGAGACTCATCAAGGATTCCGGCTGCAAATGATTTGCGTTTATTCGCGTTCATTCGCGGCTAATGTCTAAATGCCCCGCCGCGCCGACATCCATCGCGTTCTCATCATAGGCTCCGGCCCGATCGTCATCGGACAGGCGTGCGAGTTCGACTATTCCGGCGCGCAAGCGTGCAAGGCCCTGAAATCCGACGGATTCGAAGTGGTGCTCATCAACTCCAACCCGGCCACCATCATGACCGATCCTGACATGGCCGACCGCACTTACGTCGAGCCATTGAGTCTCGCGTTCGCCGAAGAAGTCATCCGCAAGGAACGTCCGGACGCGCTGCTTTCCACTGTCGGCGGCCAAACCGGACTGAACCTGTCCGTGGAACTAGCCGAGGCGGGCGTGCTCGACAAGTACGGCGTGGAGTTGATCGGGGCCAAGCTAGAAGCCATCAAGAAGGCGGAAGACCGCCTGCTGTTCAAAGATGCGATGCGCAAGATAGGTCTCGATACGCCGCAATCGCAGTTGGTCAACAACATCGATGATGGCGTCGCGTTCGCCAATCGCATCGGTTATCCGGTAATCCTGCGCCCCAGCTTCACGCTGGGCGGCTCCGGCGGCGGCATCGCCTACAATCGCGAAGAGCTGCACGAAATTCTGGACCGCGGCTTGGACCTTTCGCCGGTCCACGAAGTCCTGATCGAAGAGAGCGTGCTCGGCTGGAAAGAATTCGAGCTCGAAGTGATGCGCGACCTCGCCGACAACGCCATCATCGTCTGCTCCATCGAGAATTTCGATCCCATGGGCGTGCATACGGGCGATTCCATCACCGTAGCGCCGGCCCAAACGCTGACCGATCGCGAATATCAGATGATGCGCGATGCATCGCTGCGCTGCCTGCGCGAGATCGGCGTCGATACAGGCGGATCCAACGTTCAGTTCGCCATTGACCCGCAAAACGGCCGCATGGTGATTGTGGAGATGAACCCGCGCGTGTCGCGCAGCTCGGCGCTGGCCAAATCGCCGCCAAGCTCGCGGTCGGCTACCGGCTGGATGAAATCAAGAACGACATCACGAAAGTCACGCCCGCCTGCTTCGAGCCCACGCTCGATTACGTCGTGGTGAAAATCCCGCGTTGGCAATTCGAAAAATTCCCCGGCGCGGAGCCGATTCTGGGCACGCAAATGAAATCCGTTGGCGAGGTGATGTCCATCGGTCGCACCTTCAAGCAGGCGCTCGCCAAAGGTATCCGGAGCCTCGAAACCGGTAAGGCCGTTACCGCCGAAACGTACGATCCCGAGCTGATCCCGAAGCGCCTGATCACACCCAATCCCGAGCGGCTCGGCTATATCCGCTTCGCATTCGAGCAAGGCTGGACCGTGGATCAGGTCCAGGAAATCACCGCCATCGATCCCTGGTTCCTCAAGCAGGTTCGCGAGATGGTGGAGCTTGAAACCGAACTGGCCACGGAAAACCTGAAAACCATCTCGCGAGACAAACTACTGAGAGCCAAGCGCGACGGCGTTTCCGACACACGCCTCGGCATCCTGTGGAACACGGATTCGATGGGCGTTCGGGCCCGGCGCAAGGAACTGGGCATCGCCGCCGTATTCAATCGCGTGGACACCTGCGCCGCCGAGTTCGAAAGCTTCACGCCGTACTTGTATTCCAGCTACGAATCCGAAAACGAATCCGCGCCCTCCGATCGCAAGAAGGTAATGATCCTGGGCAGCGGTCCGAACCGCATCGGCCAGGGCATCGAGTTCGACTATTGCTGCTGCCACGCATCCTTTGCGCTGCAGGAGTTCGGCTGCGAGTCGATCATGGTCAATTGCAACCCGGAGACCGTCTCCACCGATTACGATACCAGCGACCGCCTGTACTTCGAGCCGCTCACGCGCGAGGAAGTTTTGAATATATACGACGTCGAGAAACCGGACGGCGTAATTGTTCAGTTTGGCGGACAAACGCCGCTCAACCTGGCGCTGCCTCTGAAGGCCGCCGGCGTTCCAATCATCGGCACCGACCCCGGCGACATCGATCTTGCCGAGGATCGCAAGCTCTTCGGCAAGCTGCTGGACGAACTCGGCATTCCATCGCCCCCCAACCACACGGCCACAAACGCCGATGAAGCGTGCGCGGCTGCGCGGCGTCTCGGCTATCCCGTCCTGGTTCGTCCCAGCTACGTGCTGGGAGGCCGCGCCATGGTGATCGCCTACGACGAGGAGATGGTTCGCCGCTACATGCGCGAAGCGGTGGTCTTCTCGCAAGACCGCCCGGTGCTGATTGACCGGTTCCTGGAGGACGCCACCGAAGTAGACGTGGACGCGCTGGCCGACAAAGACGGCGGGGTGCTGATCGCCGGCATCATGGAGCACATCGAGGAAGCGGGTGTGCATTCCGGCGACAGTTCCTGCGTGCTGCCTCCGCAGGGCCTGTCGGAGGCGAGCTTAACTACCATCCAGAGTTACACCGCCAAACTCGCCCGCGCGCTGCGTGTCATCGGCCTGATGAACGCGCAGTATGCCATCAAGGACGGCGAGGTCTACGTGCTGGAAGTGAACCCCCGGGCGTCGCGCACCGTGCCGTATGTCAGCAAGGCGACCGGCGTGCCGCTGCCCAAGATCGCTGTCGGGCTTATGCTCGGTAAGAAACTCGGCGATTTCTCGCAGCTCACCGGCGGACGGACTTCCGGCGTGCTGCCGGTCCCACAATGCTTCGTGAAATCGCCGGTGTTCCCGTTCAGCAAATTCCCCGGCGTCGATCCGGCGCTGGGCCCCGAGATGCGATCCACGGGTGAAGTGATGGGTGTCGGCCAGAATTTCGGAGAAGCGTTCGGCAAAGCGCAATTGAGCGCGGGCACGCCGCTGCCGGATAGCGGCACGGTTTTCATCAGCGTGAACAATCGCGACAAAGCCGCCGCCGTCGAGATCGCCCGAAAGTTCGCCGAGTTCGGATTCCAGATCGCTGCCACGCGTGGCACCGCTGCCGTGTTGAAGGCCGCGGGACTGGCGGTGAAGACCGTATTCAAGGTGAACGAGGGCCGGCCGAATGCGGTTGATCTTCTCAAAGCCGGCTCGTTGAAACTTGTGATTTACACCACCACCGGGGGGCACTCCTTTACCGACGAACAAGCCATCCGCCGCAACGCGGTCGCCTACCGGATTCCCTGCATCACTACCATCAGCGGCGCGAAAGCGGCGGCGCAGGCCGTAGCGTCGCGCAGGCGCGATCCAATCCGCGTATGGAGCCTCCAGGAAATCCATAGGCTGGGGTGCCGGGGCGTAACACGGCCTGCCGTCGATTGACGTTTCTCCCATAAACATGGGAGCTTGAGACTTGAAGACAACCACACTGAGAATCACACGCGGAGCCAGCTGAATCGCGAGCTCTTTTTCAGCAACGCCACTCATGCTCGGCACGTCGAGGTCGGCTCATCTCGACGCGGGAAAGCAGTTGCGGTATCAGAATTTGATTCGCAGTCCGAACTCCATGCTGCGCGGTGAATTCGCCTGACTGGTGATGTTGCCGAACGACTGGGGGCTCGATAGGCTCAGGCTCGGGTTGCTCGCCGCCATGTGGTTCAGGACGTTCGTGAACTGGAAGATTAGGGTTGCGCCAATCCGCTCCCTAAAGACGTTAATGTTCTTGGCGACCGTCGCATCCAGGTTCCACGTCGACAAGCCGCGAAGAGCGCCCGTGGACCCACAACTCGTGTCGAGCCCCAGGACGCACGGCCGGAATTGCGCGTAAACCGCCGCCGGGTTGGCGAACATGTTGATGCCGGTTGGATTGTTCGTGCCGACACCAACTCCGCCCGGTGTCGTGCTGCCGAAGTTGTTGTAGGTCGCCTTGGTGCCACCCGTATATGGCGACGCTCCCGCGGCATTCTCGTTGGTAGGACTTACCGAAGCCGGGGGCGTTCCCTCGCCGAAAGCCTGGCACCCCCCGGCAGTAGTACAGCTGCCTTCGGTGAAACTGTTCACAACAATCGGGATGCCGCTCTGAGCGGTGAATAGTGGCGCGATTGTCCATCCGCCCAACAGGCGGCCCAGGACTCCGCGTTGACTCTTGAAATACGGCGGTTGGTAATACATCGACAGGTTGTAGATGTATTTGATATCGAAGGACTGGGGTCCATAAGACGCATTGATGTCCCACGGGTTGAGCACCGTGGACGAGCTTGTGGATTGTGCGATGTCCCCCGTACCGAGGGCTCGGCCCCAGGTGAAATTGCTAACAGCGGTCACGCCGTGGAAGTCCCGCGCCCGGACTGTAACGAACAGCGCGTTGTAGTTTCCGTGTCCAAAGGGGCCATACATTCCGGCGCTGAGAGCCTGGGTGGGGCTTCCGCTGATCATGGTGCGCCCCAAGGTCCATGAGGACGCGTTGTTCATAGCTTTCCATATGTCTGAAACCGCGGTGCTGCGGAACAAGCTAGTGTTCTTCGAGGCCACCGCGGTGGTGCAATTTGAGAAGCCCGTGCAGTAGGCCGAGTTTGCTCCTCCCAGCGCGGTCTCAAAGAAGGCCTGCGGTGACAGGTTCGCATTCGCGGCTACCGACCCGGTGGCCGGAATTATGCTGAACACATTCGCGTAGGCTTGGGCGAAACTCTGACCGTTCAGAGTGGTCATGTAGGGCACGGCGTCCAGACCGAATTCCTGAAACTCGTTCTTCAAGATCCGCCCGAGGTAGCCGATCTCGAGCGTCGCTTTCGAGGAAAGCTCACGCTGGAGCGACAACGTGAAATTATCGGTTCGGTTCGGCCGGTAGCGCGGATCGAGGACCGATCCGTCGCCGGCCGCGGCGCTGCCGGCTACACCTGGATAAAATGGTTGCGGAAAATTCTGCGACACCGCCGGCAGCGGGGCCACGAGCCCATCCGCCCCGATGCGAAATGCATTGGTCGGATCCACGACACCGCTTCCCAGGCATTGGCCTGACATGCTGGCGCCGGTGCAGCTTACGGCTTGTAGCGGGCCGGGAGCAAGCAGGGGAACCAGCAGCAAGGCGACTCCGTTCAGCCGGCCGTAGATCCGGCCATAGCCGCCCCGGAGCACCGTCTTGCCGTTCCCGAACACTTTCCCGAGCAGGCCATCGCCGTATTTCGGGCTCCACGCCGCCGAGACGCGCGGGCTGAATCCTCCGTAGTAGGGATTGAATGGATACTTGAGGCCGGAGCCGACGTTGCGGACCGTCTCAAACCCAATTGTCGGCTGGTATACCTGACCGGCTAAGGCTGCCTTTTTCCGTTGGGCCAGATAATCCACGGCCTCGATTGGGAGCCCGTTGCCGTCCACCAGCATTACCTGCTTCCCGTCGATTTCATACGGCGGCATTTCCAGCAGCCAGCCCAGCCCGTAGGTCAAGGTGAACGAGGGCTTCATGTGCCAGGTGTCGCTGAAGTACACGCTGTACGACGGGACAATACTGTGATCGGTGGCGAACGATCCTTTTGGCTGCAGAGTCAGATTGGACCCGCCGCGAACGTAAACCACTTGGGGCACGCTGACCATGCCCATTACTTCGGCGTAGAGATCGGCATAGCCGACATTCGCAAGGTTTATCTGGGAAGTGGGGATGGCAGCGGGGATATAAGCCGACGGGAAGACAATTCCGGTTTTGTTGCTGATGTAGGTCAGGTCGGCAAAGCTGGTTTGCCCGTTGTCATCGCGCTGGTGAGCATCGAAGTTGCGCTGATAGGTGCCGCCGAACTGGAACAAGTGGTTGCCCTTTATCATCGTCAGATCGTCGCTGAACACTTTGTCGATGCCGTCCCAATATCGCCGGCGAACGTTTTGCGTATTGGTGGTATACGGGGTCAAGTTGTTGGTGGAGCTTTCTCCGCCGATCTCCAGCGCGCCGCCTAAACCCGCGATCTGGGGGGGCGCTCCGAAGCTTCCCCATTGCCAGAAGTTGCGGGTGTAGTTGAAACGGAAGCTGTTGGTCGTGGTGGAATTGATGGTGGTTGTCAACCCGGTCACGAAATAGCCCGGGAGCTGGTCGCGGGGCGCAGTTGCCTGTGGCTGTCCCAGTGTATCGCCAGGCAGTCCGCCGCCGATGTCAACCTGAGCCGTGTTCAATTCGACATATTTGGTGTACCGGTAGCTGGCCATGAAGCGCCACTTGTCGCCGAAATCATGGTCGACCCGAGCCACGTACGAGTTCGACCTTTGCGGCGCCCGGAGCGTCGAGTTGAAGCCCTGGGTGTTGAAATGGTCGCCGAAATTCTGGGGATCGTTGGGCTCGGGCATCAATTTCGTCCAGATCTGACGTACGATCGGATTCAAGCCGATATTGCGGGGGTCGCAACTGCCCGCGGGGCAAACGGCCGGTTTATAAACGGTCCCATCCGGTCCGGTCACGTTGAACGGATTCAGGTTATACGGTATATAGTTCTTCCCGGAGGAGTCCGGAATCTGAATCACGCCCAAGCGCAGGAGGTCCGACGGGACGATGTGCTCGTAGTTGGAAACGTTGGGGAAGCGGAAGCCCTCGTAGTTCACGAAGAAATACGTCTTGCCGCCCCAAAAGCTTTTGGGGATGAGCTGCCCCCCGAGGGTGCCGCCAAAACGATTGCGGTGGTTGGACGGCAGCGGCGTGGCTTGGCCATTGATGAGCGTATGGTTGTTCTTCCAAGTGTTGGCGGCGCCGACATTGGTGGCGAAATAGTACTCATACGCCGAGCCGTGGAATTGATTGGTGCCGCGCTTGGTGGCCATCTGGATCTGGCTGCCGGCGCTGCCGTTGAAGTCCGACGTCTGGTTGAAGGTGGTAACTTTGAATTCCTCAATGCTCTCCACCGGGACAGGTACGGCGCCGGTCGGGTTCCCGGCGCCCGAGGAGAACTGGGTAGTGTAGGTGGTCTGAGTTCCGTCCATATCGCTGGAGGCGTTGCCGCCATCAAGCTGGAACGTGTTTTGGTCTCGAAATACACCGGCAACGTAGCCGGCCGACGTCGTTCCCGGTTGCAACACCGCCAGCGTGGAAGCGTCCCGGCCGAGGTTGGGCAGCATCTCGAGGCCAGTCTTATCAATGGTTGTTCCGACCGCTGCGTTGGTGGTCTGCAACTCCGCTCCCGCCGCCGCTCTGACTTCCACAATGGTGGAAGTGGCGCCAATCTGCAGCGCGACATTGACGCTCAGCGAGCTGCCGAGCTCCACTTTCTGTCCGGTCACTTTGGCCTGCGTGAATCCCGTCTTGCTGATCGAAATGTTGTAGAAACCGGGTTCGATGTTGATAAAGATGTATCGCCCCGTCTCGTTGGTGGCCGTGCTCCTTGTGGTGTTCGTCGAAGTATCGGTCAGCTTGACGTCCGCGCCCACGATTACGGCGTTCTGCTGATCCGTCACCTGTCCAGACACGGTAGCGGATGAAGTTGCTTGTGCGAAGACCGGCGTCGCGATGAGACTCAGTCCCATCGAAACTACCAGAAGTCCCAAGAAAAACGAAGAGAAACCCCTCAGGGTAAGCGTATGGAAACGCGAAGTCATGACCCCTCCTGTTCGTCGATCAGCAGCAAACACTCCACCCCCACCACTTCCAACGGGCAGAGAAATACTGGGACGTATTGTATTGCGGGTGACGGCTATTGTCAAGAGGAAGTCTTTTCCAATACAAGATGAGCCTGAGTGAAGGGGTTGTTTCTAACACAAGCTGAGCCTGAAGGCGGGAAGCACAGGGGCGCATGCTGGGGATTGA